>OLWA01001968.1_pt1 | contig 19551 bp, 19 predicted proteins | sample 1673251 | NCBI WGS metagenome assembly OLWA01 (sample SAMEA3178937, study PRJEB25190) | human gut metagenome | biome: human gut; feature: human-associated habitat; material: faeces | place: Austria | collected 2013 | reverse complement strand
CGTTGAAAATAGAGAATATATTTTGAAAAATATATTAGATACAATTAAAGATTTGTATGAATACATTATTATAGACTGTCCACCATCACTAAATGTGTTAACAGTTAATGCCATGGTAGCTGCAGATTCTGTAATTGTACCAATTCAGTGTGAATATTATGCATTGGAAGGATTATCACAGTTAATTCATACAATTAACTTAATTCAGGATAGATTGAATAAAAATCTTGAAATAGATGGTATTGTATTCACAATGTATGATTCAAGAACAAACTTATCAACAGAAGTTGTTGAAAATGTTAAAGAAAATATCCATTTACATATTTATAAGACATTAATTCCAAGAAATGTTAGATTAGCAGAGGCACCAAGCTATGGAATACCAATTCATATGTATGATGGAAAGTCAGCAGGTGCAATTGCCTACAAGAATTTGGCACAGGAAGTCATTGAAAAAAATAATTAAGATAAAAAAATACAAGTAAAAGTATTAAAATTTAAAAGTACAAAATTATCTTTATTAACAAAATACTAAAAATAATGTTAATAAATAACAATTATTTAAAATTTACAGTTATTTATGTTAATAAAAGTAAAATTTTAAAGAAATTAATGCGAGAAAAGCAAATATCTAACAAAAAAGCATACAGATTAGTTTACATAATATTATTTATGTAAACTAATCTAAAAAATAAGATAGTAATATATAATTGTAAAAAGATTGGAGGCAGTATGGCAGCTAAGAAAAAAGGGCTTGGCAGAGGATTAGATTTACTTATTCCGGAAGGAAATAATACAAAACAGAGTAAAACTGAAAAAGAAAGCAAGCCTATAATTAAAGAAGTTGTAAAAGAGGTAGTTAAGGAAGTAAAGGTTCCGGCAGAAACTTTTCTTAAATTATCAGACATAGAACCTAATAGAGAACAGCCAAGAAAGAATTTTGACAAGGAAGCATTGGAAGAATTAGCTGATTCAATTAAGCAGTATGGTTTAATTCAACCTATTGTTGTACAAAAAAAGGATGATTATTATGAAATAATTGCAGGTGAACGCAGATGGCGTGCAGCAAAAATGGCAAAATTAAAGGAAGTTCCTGTAATTATAAAGGAATATTCTCCACAGGAAGTCATGGAAATAGCTTTAATTGAAAATATTCAGAGACGTGACCTTAATCCGATAGAAGAAGCATTGGCTTACAAGAGTCTTATTGATGAATATAATTTAAAACAGGAAGAAGTGGCTGACAGAGTTTCTAAGTCAAGAACAGCGGTTACAAACTCTATGAGACTATTAAAACTAGCTGAACAGGTTCAAACTATGCTTATAAACGAAGAACTGTCAATGGGACATGCTAGAGCTTTGCTTTCAATTGAAAAAGAAGAAGTTCAGGTTGAGACAGCAAAGGCAATAGTGGAAAGAAAGTTAAGCGTAAGAGAAACAGAAAAATTAGTAAAAGCTATTTTGAATCCAAAACAGGCAAAACTTCCAATTCCATCAACAAATGATGTTGTTTATGAAAAATTATCAGATAAATTAAAGGAAATTATGGGAACAAAGGTTAACATAAATCATAAAAAAGGCGGAAAAGGTAAAATTGAGATAGAATATTACTCTCAGGATGAGCTTGAACGACTTTTGGAATTATTTGATAGTATACAAAATCAATAATTTAATGTAAATTATTATTGAATACATAAAAATGTAACAATATTATGTTAAACTTTTGAAAGTGATTAGAAAACAACACTTTAAAATAACATTGTAATAAGTATAAACAGGTGAAAAGGAGTAAGAAAATGAAAGATTACATTTATATAGGAATAATTGCAGCACTATTTTTAGTATTTTTTATGTTACATATTATACAGAGCAGTAGAATATCAAAGTTAATGAAGAGATATGAAGCATTTATGGAAGGAAAAGATGCAACAAACCTTGCAGATGCCATTGAAGAAAACTTCCAACAGATGGAAAAGTTAGAAAGCAGTTATCAGGATGCAGAAGTCAAAATGGACAAGGCATTAAGTGGAATCACATCAACATTTCATAAACTTGGTATTGTAAAATATGATGCATTTAAAGAAATGGGTGGAAATTTAAGCTTTGCATTATGCTTGTTAGATGACAATAATAACGGATTTATTTTAAACACAATGCATGGTAGAGAAAGCAGTTACACTTATATAAAAGAAATAGAAAACGGAACAGCTTATTCAACACTTGGTGAAGAAGAAAAGCAGGCATTGCAGAAAGCAATAAGTTCAGACGAAGACTAATAAATTAAGAAAAAGCAAGGAGCTACCAATAATTCGGTAGCTCTTGCTTTTATTATTTTATTTAGTATTCCATTACTGAAATTAATCCGTTGAGAATTTTTACTTCTTCCGGAATGTTTTTTGCACATCTTGCTGCGGCAACAATTGGAATCCAGTTATGAACATACTTTGAACTTGTATTTGTTTCATTACAGAATCGTTCAAGGTAGTTTTCTGCATAATCAGGCATGTTAATAAGCATCCATAAATATGTACGGGCAACATCAGCACTGGCATTACCCTGTGATGCATGGTTCCAATCAGTTACATAAATATTGTCATCTTTTATGATGATGTTATGTGGTGTAAGATTGCCGTGACATAATTTCTTATGTTTAGGTGAACTGTTAAGCATATCAAGAAGATCAAGCTTTAAGTATCTATCCAAATGTGCAGAATTAATATAATCAGTTAATTTCTGCTTCTGAATTGGAAGATAAGGGCATTTCTTACTATGAATATTAGTCTGAATTTTAATAAGCTTATCCATATATTCATCTAATTTGTCAGGATTATTCATCATAAGAGTGTAAAGTGATTCACCATAAATGTCAGGATACATAAAAGCCCATTGACCGTTAATGGTAGTAACCTGCTCAATTGATGGAGCACCGACCTTTAATCCTTCAATCTTTGAAGTAAAAAAAGCCTCGGCGAAAACATCTTCCTTAGAATATCCTTCGTTAAATACTTTATAAACAGCATCATTGTGCTTTATGATGCGATTATTTCTTCGTGTGTTAATAACATTTTCATTAATATTAGTATTCATCTGTATCATTCCTCCCAAGTATATTACTAAAAAGGTTAAATTATTATAATTGTTAACATAAGTATACCATAAGTAGATAATGTTTGCCACAATCCTTGCAAAAATAAGGTGTTAGGGTTATAATCTATATACTGAAGATAAGATAAAAAGGGTTTAATAAAAAATATGAAAGGATGAAATTCAGATGCTTAATGCCCGAAGCATCTGAGCCTGAATATGAAAGTATGATTTTGTGCTAATAATATTCGGGATAGGTAGAAAAATAATGTTAGATATTAAATTACTAAGAAATAATTTTGAAGAAGTTGAAAAAGCACTTTCTACAAGAAATGAAGAATTTGATTTAAGCTTATTTAAAGATTTAGATGAAAAGAGAAGAAATCTTTTAGGTGAAGTTGAAGCATTAAAGGCTGAACAGAATGCAACATCTAAGCTTATTCCACAGTATAAGAAAGAAGGAAAAGATGTAGCTCCAATTATGGCTGAAATGAAAGAAATTTCAGAAAAAGTTAAGACTTTAAACGGAGAATTAAGCAAGGCAGAAGAAGATTTAAATAATTATATGCTTACACTTCCTAATATTCCTAATCCAACAGTTCCTCAGGGGATGACGGATGAAGATAATGTTGAAATCAGAAAGTTTGGAGAACCTACTAAGTTTGATTTTGAACCAAAGGCACATTGGGACCTTGGTGCAGATTTAGGAATCCTTGATCCTGAAACAGCAGCAAAGATTAGTGGTTCAAGATTTACAGTATATAGAGATTTAGGTGCAAAGCTTGAAAGAGCAATCGTTAACTTTTTCCTTGATACTCATACTACAAAGCATGGATATACAGAAGTATTCCCACCATTTATGGTTAGCCGTGAAAGTATGACAGGAACAGGTCAGTTACCTAAGTTTGAAGAAGATGCATATAAGGTTCAGGGTGATGGTAAGGAATATTTCTTAGTTCCAACAGCAGAAGTTCCTGTAACTAATATGTACAGAAACCAGATTTTAGATGGATCAAAACTTCCTATTATGCATTGTGCATACACAGCTTGTTTCCGTGCAGAAGCAGGTTCAGCAGGTAGAGATACAAGAGGTCTTATCAGACAGCATCAGTTCAATAAGGTAGAATTAGTTAAGTTCTGTAAGCCTGAAACATCTTATGATGAATTAGAAAAGCTTACAAGAGATGCTGAAGATGTTCTTCAGATGTTAGGACTTCCTTACAGAGTTGTTAAGATTTGTATTGGTGATCTTGGATTTACAGCAGCAATGAAATATGATATTGAAGTTTGGATGCCAAGTTATGGTAGATATGTTGAAATTTCAAGTTGTAGTAACTTTGAAACATTCCAGGCAAGACGTGCTAACATTAAGTACAAAGATAATGCAGGCGACAAAGCTGAATTTGTACACACATTAAATGGTAGTGGTGTTGCTGCAGGTAGAACAACAGCAGCTATTCTTGAAAACTATCAGCAGGCTGATGGAAGCATCGTAATTCCTGAAGTTTTAAGACCATATATGGGTGGACTTGAAAAGATTGAAGCAAAATAATAATTATAGAAAATAAAGATTTACGGAAGAGTAAAGCCTTACAATGTAGGGCTTACTTTTCTGTAAACATTTGCATCTGTGGCTCAGCAGGATAGAGCAACCGCCTCCTAAGCGGTAGGTCGCTGGTTCGAATCCAGTCAGGTGCGTTAGCATGCTATGCATGTAATTTAATATTGGAGAAAAATGATGGATTATATTGTAATGGATTTGGAGTGGAATCAGAATCCTTACGGAAAAAGTCATTGTCATACGGATTTAACTTTTGAAATAATAGAAATTGGAGCTGTTAGGGTAAGTGATGATAGAAAGACCATTGTGGATTCTTTTCAACAGGTCATAAAGCCCAGAGTTTTCAAGAAACTTCACTATAAGATTCAGGAAATTACCCATTTCACTGAAGAAGAGTTAAATGATGGAAAAGATTTCAGAAAAGTAATAAGAGATTTTCTGGAATGGTGCGGTGATGATTATATTTTCTGTACATGGGGGTCAATGGATTTGACTGAATTGCAGAAGAATATGAAACATTATAATCTGGAAAGAGTATTGGATTTTCCGTTATTCTATGTTGATTTACAGAAAATGTTCAGCTTAAGATATGATGACGGACATATGAAAAGAAATTTGACCAGTGCTGTTGAGTATTTAAACATTCAGGAAGAGCATGAGTTCCACAGGGCTTTAAGCGATGCTTATTATACAGCCAGAATTTTACAATCTATGGACTACGATAAATATAAAGATCGTTTATCAATTGACACATTTTATTCCCCTAGAATTAAAGAAGAAGAAATATTCGTTAGATTTGATGAATATACTAAACTTGTTACCCGTGAGTTTTTGACTAAGGACGAATTGTTTGCAGACAAAGACGTAAGACTAATGTTATGTAACAAGTGTGATAAGCCGTTAAAGAAGCACCTTGACTGGTTTTCCGATTGTGGAAAAACATATTATTGTCTTGGAGAATGTAAGGAACATGGATATGTTAGGGGCAAAATAAAGATAAAAAAATGTGAAGAAGATAGTTTTTATGCTATCAAGATTATGAAGTCTACAGATAAGGCGGGGGCCGACAGTATCTATGAAAAACAAGAGTCAATAAGAGAGAAGAGACGAGAGAGAAGACAGAAATATTTAAATAGGGAAATCGTCATAGAAGAATGGGAAGACGAAGATGACGATTAAATTAAAAGAGCTGCAAATCATTGTTGATTAGCAGCTCTTTTTAAATTATGTTAATAAAATATATTAAAAACCAACCGTGTGTTGATAATGTCTATTTTGTATTTTGGTAGTTTTCCATTAATGCTTCTAATTCCTGTAAAAGACAATCAACCTTTCCGTAGAAAGCGTCATTGTTTGCAGGACTATCAAAGTTATCTCTAATACCTGTTAAAGTATCAATAATCTTGTTAAGTTTCTTTTTACCGTTGTCATTTAAGTAAAGTAAGTAACGGCTACGTTCATTTTCCTGTGGTGTCATTTTCTTTAAGAAAACTTCAATGTTTGGCTTCTCTCCGATAAATCTATATGTAATAGATGGAGAAGCATGGTTGAAAAGTTTCTGAAGATGATAAATATCTCCTGTTTCTTTGTAATAGTTCCATGCATACGTTTTTCTCATAGTCTGAGCACCGATTGAATTTAAACCAATCTTGTGTCCTGCACTTCTAAGTACTCTGTAAGCCTGTTCTCTTGATACAGGTTTGTTTGATGAACTATGTCCAAGAATAAGATATGCTTCAGGATCTTTACCCTTAGTATACTCATTAATAATCTGCTGTAATTCTTCAGGAACTGTAAATACATTCTTCATATTCCTTGTTCCAATAGTAACTTCGATTTCTTTTTTTCCGGTTACATCTTTGTTCTTGAATGCAAGAATGTCCTGGAGCTGGAGTCCTGTTCCAACACCTAATTCGAACATAATATAGTACTTGTAATCAACCTGCTTTAATGTTTCACCGAAATTTTTTAATGTTTCCTGATCTTTAATAGGTGCAACCCAATTCATAAAAGTACCTCCTGATAATACATTGAAAAAATTTAATATCTTCTATTTCTCTTAGATGCTCTTATCTGATTAAGACGTCTGTTAGTCAGAATAAGAACTAAAATAACAACTACAATAATGATGATAACAACCACCAAAGGAACAAAAAATCCCGGAAGTTTAAATGAAGACTTCTTAGAGTTTTTATTAGAAACTGTGGTTGAAGATTCCTTATTTGAAGAATCTTTGCCTGAATTGTTCTTTGCCACTGCAGTTTTGCTATTTTTATTGTTGCCTGTATTATTTGCCGCAGTTGTAGTCTGCTGTGAAGCTGTTGTTGATGCCACGGTTACAGTTGAGTCAGTCTTGCCTGAATCAGATGAATAAACTACTTTTGCAGTACCAACGGATTTGTCGCCATACTTGTAGGTAATGGTAGCAAATGAATCTTTAGTGTAGTTAAATTTTACATCAGATGTTAATTGTGAAAATTTAGCTGTTTTAGGTAAAACAATGTTTGATGTTTTATCTATATATATCGAATCTGTTGTGTTACAGAAAGGTGACTGTAAAGTAACCTTATTGTCAGAATCAAATCTTTTGTCATTGTTAGAAACATTTTGTAAACCAAAATTATTAAAACCATAATCTAATAATTCCTTAGTATCCTTGTATACATTAGTGCCGTTAGAGTGCAAAACAACAGCTATAAGAGTCATACCGTTTCGTTTTGCATATGTAACAAGTGTTGTTCCTGACTGGTCTGTAAAACCTGTTTTTCCACCGATAATACCATCATAGTAGTAACCACTTGTAGGCCAAACCATCTTGTGACGCTGAATTGCAGTGGCGTCGGTTTTACGTTTGTTATTGTGCTTAATGGTATATGTAGTTGTATTAACAATATCATTAAATACAGAATACTTAGAAGCTGCTCTTGTAATCATTGCCATATCATAAGCTGTTACATAATGGTTTGGATCATGTAAACCGTTAGCGTTGGCAAAATGAGTGTTAAGGGCACCGGCTTCCTTAGCTCTTTTGTTCATCATTTCAGCAAACTTCTTAGTAGATCCTGCAATGTGTTCACCAAGTGCTGTGGCAACTTCGTTGGCTGACTGTAACATTAATGCATAAAGACAATCCTTTACAGTCATTTGTTCACCTACAGAACACCCCATATTGGCATCTCCATATTGTAGGCTGTGAATAGTTGCGTCAGAAAATGTTACCGTTTCATCCATCTTACAATTCTCAATTGTAAGCAAAGCAGTCATAATCTTTGTAATACTTGCAGGGTACATCTTCTTATTACATTTCTTATCATATAAAACAGTACCCGTTGAAGCTTCGATTAAAACGCCTGTCTGACCATAGATTGAAGGACCTTTAGGCCAGTTAGTCTTTGTTGCTGCGTTTACAGTTACAGGTGCTACATTTATAGTTCCAATACAGGAACTTATTAACAAAATAACTATAAGTATTTTAGATATAATTTTTTTCATTTGATCCCTTTCTGATCTTATATATAATTCCATTGTAATTTTAATATAAGCTTATTTATAATTAAATTTTATATAATCTAATTTAGTAAAATATACTACTAAAATCATTACAGATAATTTTACAAAAAAAATAGATAAAAATCAATATAATAAACTTAATAATTTAAAAATATCATATTTTGAATAAACAAAAATATAAGCAGTACCACAATAATAGTACTGCTTATAAATATAATAAGATGTGAGAAACATTTTGTAAAGTTAGAATAAATGTACTTAGCTAACTCTGGATTTTATAACCTTTAATCTTGTAAATTCTTCTCTTTCTTTTTCTTCCAAAGCATTTTCAATAGTTTTTACAAGAGCTTCATAATTTGGTATGGTTATGTTCTTTAAAGCATTAGCACGTTTCTGTGTTTTCTTAATATTGTAAGCAAGGCGGTAAGCTGAATTTTCAATCATTGAAAGCTTAATTGTCAAATCTTTAACCTTTTCAAAGCTTGCCTTAGCCTGATCAAGTGATTCAGTAGTGCCAAAGAAAGAATAAACAGGATTACGTTTTTCTTCTTTATATTTTACAAGAGGAATTTCTGTACCCATAATACTTCTTGTCTTTATTCTTATATCATTTTCAGGGGTAACGTTAAATGCAAAAGTCTCAACATTTTTTATACCCAATTCAATGTTTGCCTTTTCCAAAGCAATATATGCAGACTTAAAAGTTTCATCAATCTCTGACTGAATGGCTTTAGCCTGATCATTTAAATCCATAATTTCACGGACCAAAATATTTCGTTTTTTGTCCATAAGTTCATAACCCTGTCTTGCAAGAGCAAGTGAACTTTTGGCAGACATTAGGTTTCCTTTTGTAGGAACAGTATTTAAATTCATATAAACCTCCTACGTTTCTGATAATATTTATAAAAACTATGCCATTGAATCATAATATTTATCAAGTATTTTTGTATCAATTCGGTCAAGTTCCTCTTTTGGAAGAATGTGAAGAAGCTTCCAACCTAAATTCAAAGTTTCAAAAATATTTCTGTTAACACCAAGACCCTGACCAACAAATTCTTTCTCAAAAACCTTACCAAATTCAAGATATTTCTTGTCTGTAGATGAAAGTTCATCTTCACCGATTACGGAAGCTAATGCTCTTGCGTCACCTACTTTTGCGTAAGCAGAGAATAACTGGTTAGCTACATCCTGATGATCCTCTCTTGTAAAGCCTTCACCGATACCGTCTTTCATAAGACGTGAAAGAGAAGGTAAAACATTAATTGGAGGATATATGCCCTGACCATTTAAACTACGGTCCAAGGTAATCTGTCCTTCAGTGATATATCCTGTTAAGTCAGGAATAGGATGAGTAATATCATCATTAGGCATTGTAAGAATAGGAATCTGTGTTACAGAACCCTTAGCACCTTTTATAATGCCTGCACGTTCATAAATTGTTGCAAGTTCACTGTACAAATAGCCCGGATAACCTTTTCTTGAAGGAATTTCACCTTTAGAAGAAGAAACTTCTCTCATAGCTTCTGCATATGTTGTCATATCAGTTAAAATAACAAGAATATGCATATCTTTTTCATAAGCAAGGTATTCAGCTACAGTAAGTGCAACTTTAGGTGTTATAAGACGTTCTACAACAGGATCATTAGCCATGTTAAGGAACATTACCGTATGTTCCAAAGCACCTGATTCTTCAAATGATCGTTTGAAGAAATCAGCAACGTCATTTTTAACACCCATTGCTGCAAAAACAACAGCAAATTTTTCGTCTGTGTCATCTCCAAGAGAAGACTGGTTAACCAATTGAGCAGCCAATTGGTCGTGTGGAAGTCCATTTCCAGAGAAGATAGGTAATTTCTGACCACGGATAAGTGTTGTAAGTCCATCTATTGCGGAAATACCTGTTCTAATATAGTTTCTTGGATATTCACGGCTTACCGGATTAAGAGGCTTGCCGTTAACGTCTCTTTTTTCTCCAATAATAGGAGCAAGTCCGTCAATAGGTTTTCCAATACCATTAAAAGTACGTCCAAGTATTTCAGGAGACAAAGCTACCTCCATAGGATGACCTGTTAACTTAGTATGGGTATTTGTAAGGGACATACCTTCAGAACCCTCAAAAACCTGAATAATTGCTTTGTCTTCATATATTTCAATAATACGACCGAGACGCTTTTCGGCGCCATCGTTAATTGAAAATTCAACAATTTCATCAAAGGCTGCATCTTTAACGCCTTCAAGGGCTATCAAAGGTCCGTTGATTTCGCTTAATCCTAAATATTCAATTGCCATAAATAGCACCTCCTTAAGCGTTTTCTTCCATAACTTTATTATAGAAGTTGTCAATTGCTAATTTATAATCGTCAAACATACTTAGCTTATTGTTAGGAACATCATATTTAATTGAAATTATTTTTTCAAAAATATTATGTTTTTTAAGAACAGACATAGGCATGCCCATTGAGATAAGTTTGCCTGCTTTTTCCTGTAAATACAAAATAGTCTGCATCATAAGAAGCTGTTTTTTTAAAGGAACGCAGGTATCCTCACTGTGGAATGCGTTCTGCTGCAAAAATCCCAGACGAATAACTCTGGCTATTTCAAGGGTTAATTTCTGGTCGTCAGGCAAAACATCGCTACCGATAAGTTTTACGATTTCCATTAATGAACTTTCCTGATTTAAAATGGCAAGAATCTGAGTTCTGCATGAAATAAAATCAGGACCTACGTTAGTGTTGTACCAGTTGGCAAGTTCATCTACGTATTCACTGTAACTTGTAAGCCAGTGAATGGCAGGGAAATGTCTTGCATAAGCTAATGATTTATCAAGTCCCCAGAAGCAACGGACGAAACGTTTAGTATTCTGAGTAACCGGTTCAGAAAAGTCACCACCCTGAGGTGAAACTGCACCGATAATTGATATGGAACCTTCTGTACCATTTAAATTCTCCATATATCCGGCTCTTTCGTAAAAAGCTGAAAGTCTGCTGGCAAGATAAGCCGGGAAGCCTTCTTCCGCAGGCATTTCTTCCAGACGACCGGATAATTCACGAAGAGCTTCAGCCCATCTTGAAGTAGAATCTGCCATAATGGCTACGTGATAGCCCATATCTCTATAATATTCTGCCAAAGTAATACCTGTGTAAATACTTGCCTCACGGGCTGCAACAGGCATATTACTTGTGTTGGCAATAAGTGTTGTTCTATCCATAAGAGGATTGCCTGATTTTGGGTCAATAAGTTCTGAAAATTCATCCAAAACCTGTGTCATTTCATTTCCACGTTCACCACAGCCAATATAAATAATAATGTCAGCGTCTGCCCATTTTGCAATCTGGTGCTGGTTCATTGTTTTTCCTGTACCAAATCCACCGGGAATTGCAGCAGTACCGCCTTTTGCAAGAGGAAAGAGCGTATCCATAATTCTCTGACCTGTAACCAAAGGCTGTGTGGCTCCAAATCTTTTAGTAATTGGACGTGGCTGTCGGATTGGCCATTTCTGTGTTAATGAAAGGTTCATAGTTGAACCGTCATCCTTCTTGATTGTTACGATTGTATCGTTAATGGTATATTCGCCATCAGGAGCAGTCTTAATTACAGTACCTGACACTGTAGGCGGAACCATGGATTTATGCATTATGGCTCTTGTTTCCTGAGTTTCGGCAATAATTGTACCGCCTGAGATGTAATCACCTTCAGAAACGGTAATATGCACATTCCATTTCTTATTAATATCAAGTGAATTAACATTTACACCTCTTGAAATAAAAGCACCTGACTGCTTTTGTATCTCACTTAAAGGTCTTTCTATACCATCAAATATATTATTTAAAATTCCAGGGGCTAAAGTTACAAATATGGCACTATCTGTACCATAAACAAGTTCACCCGGTTTAAGTCCACTGGTTTCTTCATAAACCTGTATGGTAGTCATTTCGGAAGTAAGGCTAATTACTTCACCAACTAACCTTTCAGAACTAACATAAACCATTTCACCCATTTTAAAGTCTGTTTTTCCTTTAATATAGATAACAGGTCCGTTAATTCCATAAATCTTACCTGTTTTTTCCAATTTAGTGCCTCCTACAATGTTATTGCAAATAAATCCTGTTGGTCAGCAAGTCGTGTTTTAAAAGAATTGTCAATAAGAATGTTTTTTTCTGGAACAATGGTACGTGTTCCACCTAAAAATTCTTTATTGTAAATTTCAATATTTCCTCCAGTCTTGCTTTTTAATTCATCAAGCAAAGATGAATCATTAGGATCAATGTATATAGTAATATCTACATCAGAATATTCGCTCATTATATTTTTAATCTGATTTTCAAGATACACTAAGTAATCGTTAGTTTTTCTATATACAAGTAATTTTTCACGAACTCTATCAAAAACTTCAATTTTAATAGCTGATTGTTTTTGAGTAAGTTCTTTTTTAATTTTCATTTGTTCGGAAGAAAGTTTCTTCTTAGAATTAGCTCTAACCTGATTCATTAGAGCTTTCTTTGATTCTTCAGCCAATTGAGATGCAGTTTCCTTGTGAAGTTCTAAGTCATCGTCCAAGGACTGCTTGTAACTACTGAGAGATTCAGCACTTTTTGAACTGGCGCTTTCAAGAGAAAGGCTTCTAAAGTGGTCCATTTTTTCTTCTATAGTCATAAGTCTCACATCCTTTCTATATTTTTATGCCAATTGCTTCATTAATGTAATTAGTAATGAAATTTGGTTGACGTCCTGAGCCGTGGCGGTCAGGAATCTCTACAAGAAGAGGTTGCTTCCTGTTAAGTTTAATATCATCTACAAGTTCAGGAATTTCAAAACTTAGCTTTTCAGTTAAAAGTAAAATTCCTAAATCCTTGTCTTCAAGAATTTTTTCAACTGCCTGTTTTGCTTCGCGACGACCATGAACAACTTCACCTTCCACACCTGCAAGTCGCATGCCGGTAAGAGTATCAATATTGTCGCTTATTAAATACATTTTCATAATAAAATCCTGCTTAAAATAGATTATGCAACGTGTGTTAAAATAAGGAATGCAACTATGAATCCCCAAAGAGCAATACCTTCTGCAAGAGCTACGAAAATAAGTGCTTTACCGAAAACGCTTGAGTCTTCACTTAATGCACCAAGAGCAGCACTGGCAGAACTTGCAACGGCATAACCACTACCAATACATGAAAGACCTATTGCAAGACCTGCAGCAATAAGACCTAAACCACTTGAAATTGTTGCAGTATCAGCAACAGCAGCATTAGCCGTACTTGTAAAGATAAATACAGTTCCTAAAAGGAAAACACCAAAGAATGCTACAACATTTCCAATAACTGTTCTCTTAAAACGACCTTTAGTCTGTTCACCTACAAAATATCCGATAACAGGTAAAATAATTGTAAGTAATAAAGCAACTGTAAATAAAATACTAATAAACATAATAAAATCCTCCTCGTTTTTAAAAATTAAAGTTTATTTTTTATATTTTTTTCTATAAGGTACAAATTCACGTCCTGATCCTTCATAGAAACGACCAAACATTTCGTAATATTCAAGACGAAGAACCTGAATTCCAACAACTAAACCTTCCATTGCCATTACGATAATATTTCCAATAATGACAACAACAATATTGGCTGAACCACCATTTTCAGCACCTGCAAGTGTCATAACAACCTGCATCATAGCTGCATGGCTTATGGCAAAAACACCAATACGCAGGAAAGAAAGAGCGTTGGATAAATAAGTTATTAAATAGTCAAATAATTCAAAAAATGCAGTTGCGGCAAAAATGCCTTTTGAATCTTCTATTAAAGGCTGCTTCTTTGAAACAAGGTTTTTAAGTGGTTCCTCAAGGAAAATAAGAATAAGAGGAACAACAAACATTATTACTGCCAAAATAGTTCCCGGAAGTGGTTTGCCTGTCATATATAAAATAATAACGGCAATAATACTTGCGTAAAATACAAGTCCGGTAACGGCGTTTGGTCCAAAAAGAGCTTTGCCTAAATTCTTTTGCTTAATGGCATTGGCAATATTTATAATCATTGTAGAAATAATTACAAAAGAGCCAAATAAAAATGCTGCAACCAAAACAATATTAATACTGCCAAGGAAAGGCAAGGTAATCATTGAATTAAGAGGACTTATAAACGACTCAAATTCAAATCCAAAGAAGCTTCCAAATAAAGCACCGAAAATACAGGAAAAAACTCCTGCGGCACAAATTATTCCGGCAAGATCCATTTTTTTAGTTTTGTAAACAATAAGACCACCAATAAGTAAGCATAAGCCCTGACCTAAATCTCCAAACATAATACCAAATATGAAAGCATAGGTAATTGTAAGGAATAAAGTAGGGTCAATTTCGTTATATGCAGGTAAACCGTACATTTTTACAAATAACTCAAAAGGTCTTATAAAACGGTTATTTTTAAGCTTTGTAGGCGGTATGGATTTATGGTCGTCAACATCATCGCTAACAATACAAACAACGTTAGGATCGTCATCTGTCTCCTTAAGAAGTTTCTTGGCTTCCTTAGTAGTCATCCAACCACATAAAACCTGAAATGTTACACCGGAATCCCTTGTTACGGCAGCTAACTTTCGAACATCAAAATTACTGAAAGCAATCTCAATTCTTCTGCAGGCTGAAACAAGTTTGTCACGGTTAGTTTCTACAACTGTGGAAATTTCAGCGTTTTTGGATTTTATTTTTTCGTCTAACTCAGCTTTGTTCTTTGCAATGTTTAAACATTCATCGTTAGGAAATCCCTTGTATTGTTTTGGAATAGGAATTTCATCAAAATGAATATTTCTAAAATCCTTTGCAACTTCATTAAATTTATCTATTGGTGCAAAAAATACACCGTACACATATTCTGACTCCACAAGACAAGTTAAAAATATTTCATCCATGTCAGGATCTAAGTAAGATTCAAACTTATCGAATTCCGACCTTGGAATTTTTCCGAATCTGTACTTAAAAAATTCCATGTCATAAATTCCTTTTAATGAATAATTTAACGTTTTAAAAGGAGCAAGAACTGCATAATCCTGATTTAAGGCATCCAACTGCTTTTCAAGATTAGTTACTTCAGTACGAATATCGTCGATTTGCTCGTCAATTTTGTCGATAAATTTCTGAGCTTTGTTTACGTTAATCTTGGAAATGGTAGCCTTCTCAGGATTCTTTACAAGTAACATTAATTCACGGCTTTTGGTTAACATAGCCTTAAAAGGATTCTCTTCCGTAAAAGTAGTAAACTGTTCCGCAGAACTTAGTTCTGAAAGAGCATTTTCAAGGTGAATGTCGTGTTTACTAAGATAATGATCAACAAGATAATCAATCTCAGTTTTAGGCCCTGCTAATGTTACGAAACTCATTTTTTCAATCATTACAGAACACCTCTCTTTTGATTAATATATTGGGAGATGGCTTCCGGTTTGTATCCGTATCGAATACATTCAAGTGCTGTTACAACGCGGGCAACTTCCATATTTTTCAAATGGAAGTAGGCATTAATAGCAGCCAGTGAATATGGAGCATCTTTAAAATCCTTCATATTAATAGCATCTAAAATATCACTAAATTGAGCCTCCATATTCTTGGTAGAATCGAAACCATAAGTCTTGCCATAATAGCTGTTGCTTATTATTTCATATAGGACTGTGTTGTTTTCGGCTTCAACCATGCGCTTAATTTCGTTTTTGTTCAGATAATAATTAACCGGAATCAGAAATGAATAAATCTGTGCATCAGATAAAACATAATAATTCCTGCATCGATAAATCCATAACATATTAAGCAAGTCAATGTGAGGTCCAAAAGACTTCTTAAAATACGGTCGTTCTCCTTTTGGAACAAAATAATCCGGATGATTCCAAATATATGAAAAGAAGAACAAATCCAGGTTCATTTCAAAATCAAATAAAACGGGATTGTCTAATTTAAGAACTTCTCTTAAAGGTTTCTCGTATAAAGTACCTGAAAGATTGTCAACAAACTCTTCAATGGTATTAGACAATACCAGCTTATCAATATTAATCTTTGTGTGTCGCTTAAAGTGCTTGTCAGTTAAAACAGGATTAGCATTAGAACGGCTATCCATAATATTTCTCATACATGCTTTCAAAATAGAAATCTCATATTTCATAAAGTAGTATTCCAAATATTTCTTCTGACTATTTCCTGCAAAATGATATATCTTAGAAAAATCACTATAAGTTGAGAATGTCATTCTGCTTTCAACCTCACCACGGTGTGCAAGTGCCGGGTCCATACTGGCAAGTACTTCTCCGTATGCAGGGGTGCTCTGTAGAAAACTAATTAATTCTGCAACAGTTGTAAAGTGAGTGATTTCTTCATATTGCTCAGGAGAAAGTAATTTATTCTTCATGGCTCTAATCTTTGTAGTCATGCCACTGTAAGCAACCAGATTGCCTTTCAGCATAAAATCACTCCTTTATTATTTCATTAAATATATCATCAACCCATTTAGCAGAGTTTTCATTATAAATACGATTAAGCTGTTCAATGTCATTGTCACAGTCTATACGGCATTGTTTTAAAGCATTCTCGTTCTCGGCATCTAATGCTAGTTGGAATTGACTTACTTCGTAATCATTCTTTCTCTGAAGATCTTCATCAAAAGCTCTCTTTTGTTGTTTAATCATTTCGGCATACTGAGCTTTCTCATCCTGAGTCTTTTGTAAAATCTTAGCAGAAGCAGAATCAATTTCGGCTAGTTGCTTAATAATGCTGTTAATGTCCTGACTCATACAAACCTCCTTGTTATTATTATATTATTACAGTGTCAAAGGGTATTATTCCATCTGTGCCTGAACAATGGGGATAACCACCTTGGGACACACATATTTTAAAAAGCAAAAAATCCCCGATAAAAAATATCGAGGAACAAAAGAAAAACGAATCTTTGAGGAACTTATAAGAACCTCAAAATACTTATGAATTCACTTTAGCACTTTTGAGAAAAATTGCAACAAAAACTTGAAAAAAACTCCATTAAAAAGTAAAATTTTAAATGATTAAAAAAAAGCCAGAACAAACAAAAAATTACCATTAAAAAAGGAGACGCAAATAATGAGATTACGAAATGTGCCGGGCTCAAGAGAAGCCATTGCAGACAGCCCGTTAGCAATAAACGAACCAAAGGAATTAAAGGGAAAATGGAACGAAGAATTTGGAAACAACAACCCTATTAGAATTGAAATCGGAATGGGAAAAGGCAAGTTTATAACACAGCTTGCAATGGAAAATCCTGATATCAACTATGTAGGAATAGAAAAATATTCAAGTGTATTAATCAGAGCTATTGAAAAGTGTGAAGACATAGAAATAAATAACTTACGTTTCATCCGAATGGAAGCAGAATACATTCAGGATGTTTTTGAAAAAGACGAAGTAGACAGAATATACTTAAACTTCTCCGATCCATGGCCTAAGGACAGACATGCCAAGAGAAGACTTACATCAAAGCAGTTCTTTGAAAGATATGATGGCATACTAAAGAAAGATGGAATTGTAGAATTTAAAACAGACAACGACCTTCTATTCCAGTTCTCATTGGAACAGGTACCGGAAGCAGGCTGGAACTTAGATAAATTCACATGGGACCTTCATAATGATGAAGAAATGGTAAAAGGAAATGTAATGACAGAATATGAAAGTAAATTCTCAGCAATGGGAAATCCAATTCATAAGCTGATAGCATCAAGATAAAATGAAAGATACCCTGCCAAAACAGGGTATCTTTATAAGGTATAATTATTTACTTTCTTCTTTTTCTTTTATTTCTTCCTTTGCCTCACGAACTTTTTCATTCTTTACAATAGGCATGTCAATATTCTTAGCTTCCAGTCGTTCGTTAACCCAATCTTCAAGCAAACCTGCAATAACGGCTACGCATGGAACACCAAGAAGCATTCCCGGTATGCCGGCAATCCAGCCACCAAGTGTAATGGCAAAGATAATCCACAAAGGTCGGAGCCCTGTAGAGTTGCCTAGAATCTTAGGCCCGATAAGGTTACCGTCAAGCTGTTGAATGATAATAATCAAAATAGCAAAAATAAGAGCGCTGTTCAAAGAATAAATGCACAAAAGCAAAATACTTGGAATACCGCCAAGGAACGGACCGAAGTAAGGAATCATATTAGTAATTCCCACAACAATTCCAACCAGCAAAGCACAGTTAGAAAATCCAGGAACGCCAAAGAGGCTAATAATCATCATACTTACAAAAGTCAGCGCACCAATAATCAAAGAGTCGATCATCTTTCCGTCAAAGAAATTACTGAAAATATGAATTGAACGCTTGATAACAGCGCAAATTTTGTCAGCACGTTCTTCGTCAAAAATAGCATAAATAGTACGTTTAATTCCACGAGACTGCATTTTCTTATCAATCAAAAGATAAATAGAAACGATAATGGCAACGATGAAATTAAAAACAAACTTAATAATACTAACACCGGTTACAACAATAGTAGTAGTTAATTTTGAAATAAACTCACCCAAAAATTCCTGAATGGTAGAATCGGCATTACTAATAGATTTAATCAGATAATCCAACTGAAGTTCAGGATGTTTAGCTGCAATAGTATTAATATAACTAATAAGGGCATCTCCCCATTCAGGAAGCTTGTCCAGCAACTGAGTCAGGCTATCGATAATTTCGGGAACAATATAAATAATACCCACAACCAAAAAAACAATAACCAAAACATAAGAAAAAGTAATGGCAAGTAAATGAGCCAAAACATTGTTCTTCACATAAAGCCACTTTTCGAAAACAGTATGATGCATCCAACTAACCAAAGGGTTAATAAGAAAGGCAATCAAAATACCAATCAAAAAAGGTGACATAGTAGCAAGCAGATTATTAATAACTGAGAGAGTAGAGTCCCAGAAAAAAACTGCTCTGGCAATAATACAAATAACAAGTACAGTCAAAATAGTATAAATAGAAATAGTAAAATACCTGCTATCTGCTTTAAACTGATTCTTCGTCTGCATAAATAAGAACCCCCTAAAATAAAAGTCATAAAGATAGTATAATTACAAAACAAAGTATAAACAAGGGTAAATATGCAAATAATAAAATTAAAACTGAAAAAAGCGTATTATAATAAGAAAAGAGTCATAATAAAAGCAAAAAAAATAAAATAAAAAAACGCCAGGAACCCTTATAAAATGGGGGGAAAATACCATACAAAAATAAATATTACAAAAAATTAAAAAAAAATTAAAAAAGTGGTTGCATTTTTCTACAAGTAGTACTATAATAATCCTTGTCGCTGACGAAGAGACAAAAACAAAACAAGCGCCTCTAGCTCATTTGGTAGAGCACCTGACTCTTAATCAGGGTGTCCCGGGTTCGATCCCCTGATGA
>OLWA01001964.1_pt1 | contig 19589 bp, 15 predicted proteins | sample 1673251 | NCBI WGS metagenome assembly OLWA01 (sample SAMEA3178937, study PRJEB25190) | human gut metagenome | biome: human gut; feature: human-associated habitat; material: faeces | place: Austria | collected 2013 | reverse complement strand
ATAATCAATATATGTAATAATAAGATTACTTATCATGTAACAAGAGATATAAGAGATGAAGCTATGGAAAAGATACAAAGGCTTCCGCTTAAGTATATAGACGGACAGTCTTATGGTGATATCGTAAGCCGTGTTATTGCGGATGTTGACCAGTTTGCAGATGGTCTTCTTATGGGCTTTACACAGTTTTTCTCAGGTGTGCTTACTATAGTAGGAACTTTAGTATTTATGCTTATTATTAATGTAAAGATAACTCTTGTGGTTGTACTTATTACACCGGTTTCATTTCTTGTGGCGAGCTTTATAGCAAAGAAAACATTTTTAATGTTCAAGCTTCAGTCAGAAACAAGAGGTGAACAGACAGCCTTCATAGATGAGATGATAGGTGGAGAAAAGGTTGTAAAGGCATATGGCTATGAGAATGAGGCTGTTGCACGTTTTGATGAGATTAATGAAAGATTACAGAAGTACTCATTAAGAGCTATATTTTTCTCATCTATAACTAATCCTTCAACAAGATTTGTAAACAGTCTTGTGTATGCAGGTGTTGCGGTAACGGGTGCATTTATAGCCATATCAGGTGGAATTACAGTAGGACAGTTATCAAGCTTCTTAAGTTATGCTAACCAGTATACTAAGCCTTTCAACGAAATCTCGGGTGTCATAACTGAGCTTCAGAATGCTCTTGCATGTGCTGCAAGAATGTTTGAACTCATAGAAGAAGAACCGGAAATTCCAGATGCCCCAAATGCGGTTGACGTAAAGGAAGTTGATGGACGAGTAGACCTTAATAATGTATATTTCTCATATACACCGGACAAGAAGCTTATTGAGGACTTTAATCTTCACGTAAAGAAGGGTCAGAGAATTGCGATTGTCGGCCCTACAGGATGCGGAAAGACTACAGTTATTAATCTTCTTATGAGATTTTATGATGTTAATTCAGGAAGCATAGATGTATCGGGAACTGACATAAGGGAAATGACAAGATATTCTTTAAGACATGGCTTTGGTATGGTGCTTCAGGAAACATGGCTTAAGGCAGGAACTATAAGGGAGAATATTGTTATGGGTAAGCCGGATGCAACGGATGAAGAGATTATAGAGGCTGCAAAGGCTTCACACTCTTACGGCTTTATAAAAAGGCTGCCTAATGGCTTTGATACTGTTATTGGTGAAGACGGAGGAAGTCTGTCACAGGGTCAGAAGCAGCTCTTATGTATAACAAGAATTATGCTTACAAGACCACCTATGCTTATTCTTGATGAAGCGACATCTTCTATTGATACAAGAACAGAAATCAAAATCCAGAATGCATTTGCAAAGCTGATGGAGGGAAGAACAAGCTTTATCGTAGCGCACAGACTTTCAACAATCCAGTCGGCAGACGTCATACTTGTTATGAAGGATGGCCATATCATAGAAAAGGGTAATCATGAAGAGCTGCTTGCAGCAGGCGGCTTCTATAAGACACTTTATGAAAGTCAGTTTGATACGGCTACGGCGTAGGGATGTTTGCAGAAAAATGATGTGGTGTATCCGCCATATAAAATCAGAACAGTAAAAGATTTAGTTAATATCTAATATCAAATATCACGAGGAAAATTTATGAAAATATTTCTTACAGATATATCAAATATGGATGATAACATTATGAATAAAGGACTTGAACTTGTCACTGACTACCGCAGAGGTAAGGTTGAAAGGTGTAAGTTCAGGGAAGATAAAGAAAGAAGCCTCGCTGCGGGGTTTCTTCTTAATTATGCTACGAAAATGTATGCCGAATATATGAAAATGCAGATGAAGTATGAGCCTGTTATTGATGATGTAAAAGATGGTATTGAGTATAATGTAGAGAATAATTCTAAAAATAATAACGGATGTGATGGCAAATATAATAAGGAGAATAATATTGAATATAAAACAGACGGAAATATTATTGTTAATGTCAGGCTTGATGAGTTAGTTGAAAATTATGATGCTTCATATGATTATGATATAGAGTATGTGGCAAATGGAAAGCCTGTATACAGAAATTCAGATATACATTTTAACTTATCCCATGCAGGTAATTATGTCGTATGTGCTGTATCGGACAAAGCTGTGGGAGTTGACATAGAAAGGCAGAGAAAGAATGTAATCAGGGTTGCAAAACGCTTCTTTACGCAGACAGAATGTGACTGGATAGGTAATGACAGCTTAAAGTTCAGCAGGATATGGACACTTAAGGAGGCATATGCAAAGCTGACAGGTGAAGGAATTGCGGGGACAGTGTCTAAAGCAGAGTTCAGGCATGAAGCAGATAATGGAATTAATGATGCTGTTGTGGCAGACAATGCTATTTGTTCAGATAATATAGAAAAAGTGAAAATGTATATATCTGGTAAAAAAGTGGATAATATAAAAATATACGAACTTAATATTATTAAGTCAGAATATGCTATATCCGCTATAGAGTACGTTTCTGACTAATGATTGTTATAAAATAAAAAACTAGAGTTTTTTTATCAAAAAAAGGGTGGAAATTAAAAAAAAATGACTGTATAATGTAGAAAAAATTTTGCAACGAAGATGTAGCCGGTAGTAATTATGTGTACTGCCGGATATTTATTTTTTCGTGGATTGTGTGGATTGCAGAGTGATGTGTAATCCTCACACATAGGTGAAGGGCAGGATTTAGTTCCAGAATTCACACATAATTATTATGTTTAAACCAATATGCCATATGGCAGTTAGGAGGAAAAATGGCTGTAAAGTATGTATTTGTAACAGGCGGTGTTGTTTCAGGACTTGGTAAGGGAATAACAGCAGCATCTTTAGGAAGATTATTAAAGGCACGTGGATTTAAGGTGACTATGCAGAAGTTCGATCCTTATATCAATATCGACCCTGGTACTATGAATCCTATCCAGCACGGAGAGGTGTTTGTAACTGATGACGGAGCAGAAACAGACCTTGACCTTGGACATTATGAAAGATTTATAGACGAAAGTCTTAACAAGAATTCCAATGTAACAACAGGTAAGGTATACTGGTCAGTTCTCCAGAAGGAGAGAAGAGGTGACTTTGGTGGAGGAACAGTTCAGGTTATTCCACATATTACTAATGAAATAAAGAGCCGTTTCTACAGAGATTATTCCACAGATGAAACTAAGATTGCCATTATTGAAGTTGGTGGTACTGTAGGTGATATTGAGTCACAGCCATTCCTTGAGGCTATAAGACAGTTCCAGCGTGAGGTAGGACGTGAAAATGCTATACTCATCCACGTAACACTTATTCCTTATCTTAAGGCATCAGGAGAAATGAAGACTAAGCCAACACAGGCAAGTGTCAAGGAGTTACAGGGAATGGGAATACAGCCTGATATTCTTGTCTGCCGTACAGAACATCCTCTTGAACCAGGGATTAAGGATAAGATTGCATTATTCTGTAATGTACCTAAGTCACATGTATTACAGAACCTTGATGTTGAAATTCTTTATGATGCACCACTTGCTATGGAGGAGGAACATCTTGCACAGGTAGCCTGCGAATGTCTTGAACTTGAGTGCCCTGAGCCAGACCTTGACGAGTGGAGAGCTATGTGTAAAGCATGGAAAAATCCTACAAAGAAGGTTACAGTTGCACTTGTTGGTAAGTATATCCAGCTTCATGATGCATATATCTCAGTTGTTGAAGCACTTAAGCATGGTGGCGTAGCCAATTCATGTGATGTTACTATAAAATGGGTCGACTCAGAAACAGTAACTGCCCAAAATGTATCAGAAATTCTTTCAGATGTGTCAGGAATTCTTGTTCCGGGTGGATTTGGTGACCGTGGTATAGAAGGTAAGATACAGGCTATAAGATATGCGAGAGAGAATAATATTCCATTCCTTGGTCTTTGCCTTGGTATGCAGCTTTCTATTGTGGAATTTGCAAGAGATGTCATAGGATATGAGGATGCACACAGTGTAGAGTTAAAGCCAGATACAACACATCCTGTTATCCATCTTATGCCAGATCAGGAAGGTATTGATGATATCGGTGGTACATTAAGACTTGGTTCATATCCTTGTGTACTTGCAAAAGACTCTAAGGCATATGAGCTGTATGGTGAGGAAACTATCCACGAAAGACACAGACACAGATACGAAGTTAATAATGATTACAGAAAAGTTCTTGTTGAAAATGGTATGGAACTTTCAGGCATTTCACCAGACGGAAGAATAGTTGAGATGATAGAGATTAAAAATCATCCTTGGTTTGTGGCTACACAGGCACATCCTGAATTAAAGTCAAGACCTAACAGACCACACCCATTATTCAGAGGATTTATTGGTGCGGCACTTGATTATCAGGATAAGAATACTGGAAAGTAATTAACAGTGAATAATAATTCTGAATATTTATAGAATATGTAAAGCCTGTAGTATGGGAAGTATATTTCCATATTACAGGCTTTTGTAATAAAAAATATTAATAAAAAATAAATAGTGTGAAACCTTTGATTTTAGGTTGATTTATAAATATTCCTTCTTTATAATAGGTATTGTCTGTTAATATGAGGATAAAAGATTAAAAAGAAGTGTGTAATGTTATATCATACTGTCTGCAATTATCGTGATATTTTTATAGGCTGAGAAGGCTGCTGCCAAAGGCTTATGGCAGACTATGAGAGTATAAAGAAACTAGGAATGGAGACACAGGATGGATAATTACAACAATGGTAATAATTACGGTGGTGGTAATAACAACAATAACCGTAATGACAGAAATGGCAATAATAATAAAAAGCCTAAGAATGTCAACCTTATTGTGTTTATTATAATAGCGGCTGTTATAACATTTATTGGTATAACAATGCTTAACAGTCTGTTAAGAAATGCCACATATAAGGAAATATCTTACAATGAATTCATCGAAATGGTGAATAATGATGAGGTAGAGAGCGTATCGCTTGAACAGGACAGAATACTTATTACACCTACAGAGAGTGCTCAGGAAAGTAATGGTGTCAATAAGTTTGGTTACACATATTATACAGGATATGTCAACGATGACAGTCTTGTACCACTTCTTAAGAGAAAAGGAATTGAATTCACAGGATATATACCAGATTCAAGTTCTTCTATAGTTGAGTTCCTTGTTGCGTATGTTCTTCCATTCCTTTTCATATATGTTATATTTGCCTTTGTATACAGAAGAATATCCAAAGGCGGCGGTATGATGGGCGGCATGGGTGTCGGCAAGAGTACTGCGAAGGTATATGTACAGAAAAAGACGGGAGTTACATTTAAAGATGTAGCAGGACAGGATGAGGCTAAGGAGTCACTTACTGAGATAGTTGATTTCCTCCACAACCCTGACAAGTATGCAAAGATAGGTGCCAAGCTTCCAAAGGGTGCACTTTTAGTAGGCCCTCCGGGAACTGGTAAGACTCTTCTTGCAAAGGCTGTAGCCGGTGAAGCGAATGTTCCATTCTTTTCACTTGCAGGTTCAGATTTCGTAGAGATGTTTGTAGGTGTTGGTGCCTCACGAGTAAGAGATCTTTTCAAGGAAGCTACTAAGCAGGCTCCTTGTATTATATTTATAGATGAGATAGATGCCATAGGTAAGAGCCGTGATTCAAGATACGGCGGAGGCAATGACGAGAGAGAACAGACTCTTAACCAGTTACTTTCAGAGATGGATGGTTTTGATTCATCTAAGGGTATATTCATACTTGCTGCAACTAACAGACCTGAGGTTCTTGATAAGGCTTTACTTAGACCAGGTCGTCTTGACAGAAGAGTTATAGTTGATAAGCCAGATCTTAAGGGACGTATCGAGACACTTAAGGTTCATTCTAAGGATGTTCTTATGGATGATACAGTCAACTTTGAAGAAATCGGACTTGCAACAAGTGGTGCTGTAGGTTCTGACCTTGCCAATATGATTAATGAAGCTGCTATTGCAGCTGTTAAGGCAGGAAGAAAGTATGTATCACAGAAGGATCTTTTTGAAGCTGTAGAGGTAGTTATAGCAGGTAAGGAAAAGAAGGACAGAGTCCTTAGTAAGGAAGAGAAGCAGACAGTTGCTTATCACGAGGTTGGTCATGCACTTGTTACAGCACTTAAGAAGGATTCTGAACCAGTTCAGAAGATTACCATTGTTCCTAGAACTATGGGTTCTCTTGGATATGTTATGCAGGTTCCAGAGGAAGAGAAGTATCTTCAGAATAAGGATGAGCTTATGGCAAGACTTGTTACTTTAGTAGCTGGCCGTGCAGCAGAAGAGATTGTTTTTGGCAGGGTTACTACAGGTGCTGCTAACGATATAGAAAAGGCTACCAAGATAGCTAAGGCTATGATAACACAGTATGGTATGTCAGACAAATTTGGTCTTATGAATCTTGCTACTGTTGATGATCCATATCTTAATGGTAATGCAAGACTTGACTGTTCAGATGAAACAGCCGCACAGATAGATGAAGAAGTTAAGAATATGCTTAAGGAGTGCTATGAAGAAGCTAAGCAGCTTCTTACAGAGAACAGGGATGTACTTGATAAGATAGCTCATTATCTGTATGACCATGAAACTATCACAGGTAAGGAATTCATGAAGATATTCAGAGAAGTCAAGGGACTTCCTGAGCCTACAGATACAACAGGCTTTACTCATTCTGAAAAGGTTGCAGAAAGCGTAACATTTAACGAAGATGGAAGCTATTCATCAACACTTAATGGCCCTAGTGAAACAGATATCTGGAAAGGTATTGGTGAGGTCAGCAGTGTGAGTGATAGTGAGAAGGCTGTATCTTCAAGTGATGATTTTGTTAAAGGAACAGATTATTCTGTGGGTGCAGAAGCTGTAGAGAGTTCAGATAATGCTGATGGAGCAGGAGCTGTTGAAAATTCAGGTAATGATGCTGGTGTAGGAACAGTTGAAAATTCAGGTAATGCTATCGGCGCAGGAGTAGAAGGTACTGATAATGCAGGTGCAGATGATATTAATGCTCGTGGTGGTTCACAGGAATAAGATACATTCATCTGGCATACCAGAATAATATAATAAAATATCTAAGTAAATATCAATAAATAAGTTATAATACTACTGTTCAGGGCAGGGAATAAGCCTTGAATGGTAGTATTATGAATATTGTCTGATTATCAATTACAACTATAAATGAGAGAATTTAAAACATTATGCATTTTATATAATTTCTTAAAAGCGTATTTGATTATACACATTTTGTGGAGTGAATAATTTTGCAATGTCAGTAAATTCTTGAAAATATATTTCAGTTATCCCATTATTAATTAATTTGCAGATTTTATATATCTATTTATAGATTGCGAGTTAAAATTATAGAACTACAAATGAGCAAATTTAAAATATTAAACAAGTATGTCTGCGTTAGAAAGACATATTTTTAATAATCTATTGAAATGTATATGAGGTACAAATAAAAATAATTTATTTTTGTATATTTTCTGTATTTGCTCATTTATAGTCATAAAAATCAAATTTAGAAATTCCCCAATATAATAAAATTAGTTTTATATGTGTGATACAGATATAGAAAGAGTACACATAATAATATATATAATATAGAAAATGACTTATGAAATAAAAATATAAATAGAGTCATAAGCGGAAAGATGACATACAAATAAATAATGACTCAGAAAGCCGAAAAAGCAAATAAGGTCAAAGTGGGGAGTGATGCGAATAAAGAAACAATGACCCAGAAAGTCAAAAAAGAAAATAGGGTCATAATCAGAAGAGTATGTAGCAAAGAAACAATGACTTAGAAAGCCGAAAAAGCAAATAAGGTCAAAGGAAGGAGTAATGCGAATAAAGAAACAGTGACTTAGGAAGCCGATAAAGCAAATAAGGTCAAAGGAAGGAGTAATGCGAATAAAGAAACAGTGACTTAGAAAGCCGAAAAAGCAAATAAGGTCAAAGGAAGGAGAGAGGAGAAAAAAGAAACAGTGACTTAGAAAGCAAAAAAAGAAAATAAGGTCAAAGGAAGGAGAGAGGAGAAAAAAGAAACAGTGACTTAAAAAGCAAAAAAAGCAAATAAGGTCAAAGGAGGGAGTAATGCGAAAAAAGAAACAGTGACTTAGAAAGCAAAAAAAGAAAATAAGGTCATAAGCAGAAGAGTATGTAGCAAAGAAACAATGACTTAGATGAGAAAACACTTAAATAGAGTCAATAATTAAATGATATAAAGGAGAAGTAACATATGATGGGATTAAGAAATATGCTTATAGAGGAAAAAATACATTTAGAAAAGCTTATAAAAATATGCAAAGCTCAATTAGAGGATGTACCAGAGGGAAGATTGAGAGTATCTATGGACAAAGGTCGAATAAGATATTTTAAGTGTACTAACGAAAACAAAATAGGAACCTATATAAACAAAGAGAATAGGGATATTGCAAGGAAATTAGCTCAGAAGGAATACAATCAGAAAATACTGACAAAAGCATTAAGGAGATTAAAGCAAATAACCAATATACTTAAAGATTATGAGGACAAGGAATTTGAAAATTGTTTATATAGTGAACATATTGCAAGGCAAATATTGATAGAACCAGTAGAACAGACATGGGAAAATAAGGTTGAGGAATGGAAAAGAATTGAATACACAGGAAAGGAATTTAGAGAGGATGCTGTAGAAATATATACGCAGAATGGTGAACGAGTGCGTTCAAAGTCAGAAAAAATTCTTGCCGATTATTTTTATTATCATAATATACCATATAAATATGAGTGTCCTTTGAAATTAAAAGGTTATGGAGTTGTTTATCCTGATTTTACGTTTTTGTCTAAAAAAACAGGTAAAGAAATATATTGGGAACACGATGGAATGATGGATGATACCATATATGTCCAAAATGCAATTAAGAAAATAGAAGCTTATGAGAAAAATGACATATTTCCGGGAGAAAGACTTATTCTTACATTTGAAACATCACAATCGGTATTAAGAAATGATATAATAGAAACTATGGTAGAAAAATACATATTATAAATGTAGCAATATTTATTTCCAATAAGTTTTATAAAATAATACTAACATATATATAATATATTGTCATATGAATTGGCATATGATATAATGTTGCCGAATGGGTATACTGGTTATATGCAACTAACCAATATATTTCATTATAATGTAACTTATAGTATGTGGGATATGTATGACATATATGCTGGAATATAATAAGAGCAAAAGAAAGTTAAGCTATTGCAAAGCAAATATTTACTTTTCTTGTGCCATTAACGAATGAATATTTATGAGAAGCAGGATGGTATTATATTAATTATATACAGCCAAGTGTCAGAATGGAGATTTGAAGTGAAGTTATCAGAGAAAAATCAGCATCTTTTTAACTTAGTACTTTCTGAATTAGAGGAGAAGGGCAATCTTGCACGAGAGAAAAAAGCTATACAGCATGGTTCAACAACAGTATATGAGCATAGTGTTGGTGTAGCAGGAGCAAGCCTTATGCTTGCAGAATTTTTTCACATAAAGGTTAATGAAAAGGCACTTGTAAGGGGAGCTCTTTTACATGATTATTTCTTATATGACTGGCATGAGAAGAGAAAGGGACATCATTTCCATGGTTTCACTCATCCGGGAACAGCGCTTAAGAATGCTGAAAAGGAATATGAACTTGGTGACATAGAAAGAAATATAATATCAAGACATATGTTTCCACTTACAGTAGTTCCACCAATGTGCAGAGAAGCTTGGCTTGTGTGCCTTGCAGATAAGTATTGTGCGGTTAAGGAGACATTCTCACCTGCTGTTGGATATTAATATACTTCTAAATATAAATACCCCGTCAAATACTTAGATAATATTTGACGGGGTATTGTTAGTTATAAATGTAATAATAATTCAATTATTTCAGTTCATTTTTGATAACCATAAATGAGCAAATCTAAAGCATTGTATGGATATGTCTGTTTTATAAAGACATATTTTTTGCTATTTTTATGTTTTTGTTAAAAAGGATTTGTTTTTATGCAATTCTAAATTTTCTGTTTAATATTGTTGCAATGAAAAATATATAATATATATTAGTGTTTGAAATTATACAGTAATCTATATTCATACATTAATGTATATAATGTATAAATATAGATTACTGACACGATAGCTGCTGTATAATGGATTATATAATTTAATCTATTATTAATAAGTCAAGCTATAGTTTTTAAACTATATTCTCTTCTTCTTATTATACACTACATACACAGCACCAGCCGCGATTATTATAGTTCCTATAGAAGCAGCAATCTTTATAGGAGCATTATCACCTGTTGTCGGATTAGTATCAGACGAATTAGAACTATCCGTTGAATTACTTCCAGATGACGATGTATCTGTCGAACTTCCAGAGCTAGAAGAACCTGAGGTTGAGTCAGATGAACAACCAGAGCCAGCTGAAGCAGAAGCTGAGCCGGATGAACTATCAGAACCAATTGAAGCAGAAGCTGAGCCGGACGAACTATCAGAGCCAGCTGAAGCAGAGTCTGAGTCAGATGAGCTTCCAGAGTCAGACGAACCAGAGGCTGAACCTGAGATTGTTCCTGAAGAGCTTCCTGAGTTAGAACCAGATGAACTTGAGCTAGAAGAATTTCCACCAAGTTCACTAGGTTTTTCAACTGCATAAGAACTCCAGTTATCTGTGCCTGATGCGCCGCTTAAGTCAACAGAAGTGCTGTAGCTGCCAACAGTTATAGTATAAGCACTTGTACCATTGACATATACAGTGCCGTCAGTTCCCTTAATTGTTACGGTATTTCCATCAGCATCCTTAATGGTTCATGCATTGTACAGGTTAGTTATAGTACTGTCGCCAGTTACAGTCCAGCTTGAATCAGAGCTTATATATACGTTGCAATAGCCGTCTCCGCCGCTTCCTGCTACTACAGGAGCAATTAATTTTTCCTTAAGTCTTTCAAAGTCGTGGCCTCCTTGTTATATGAATTAATATGTGTTAATGAGTGAAAGTAAGTCTGATTACGTATCACTAATAGTCATTGCTAAGTTTTTAAATAATTGTTTTGTATCTTTTATGCTTATAGATTAATAGGAAACTATGAAGAAAAAATGTTAAAAGATTGATTAAAATGTGTAATTATTATGGTGAAAATGTGTCCTCAGAATTAATCATTAAATCAGCAGATAATATTTACATACAGTTTACGAAAGACTGATATTACATTTTACAGAGCTTTATTACTATATAGATAATGCGAGTGTCAGAAGTGAATTCGCAACTCACCAAAGTATTCGTATTACTGCGTTGCTTTGCGGTTAATGTAATTTCCAGATGATTTTACATAATTAACAATGACATCATATTATTTTACTGTTTAGAGCATATCTTAAAAATGCTGTGTATTTCTTCAATGTGGCATGGTTGCCATATAAAATTTGATAAATATATATTGAAACATTTATGCACATTTTTCAGATTTAACATAACTTTGGATAGTAAATGTATTATAGAAATGGAGGGAGCTTATGCCATCAACATATGCACATTACAGACTGGGACAGGAAGTGTATAAGAGTGTGTCAGCACTGGCGCGTACTGCGATTAAAAGTCATAAGGAATTGTTTGATATAGGTCTTCACGGACCAGATATATTATTTTATTATAGACCACTTGCGGTATGTACAATTAATAAGCAGGGGTATGATATGCATGCAAGAAGCGGACTTGAATTTTTTAAGAGAGCAGGGGAAATCTTCTGCGAGTCAGATGAGGATGATAAAGAGGCACTGCTTGCTTATATATATGGATATTGCTGCCATTTTGCGCTGGATGTAAGCTGTCATGGCTATATAGATGAAAAGATAGCTAAAGACGGTGTGAGCCATACGGAGATAGAAGTTGAATTTGACAGAAGTCTGATGATTAAAGATGGCTATGACCCTATAACACACAGTCTGACCGACCATATTAAGGTAAATAATACAAATGCTGCATATATATGTAGATTTTATAATTATCTTACTAAGGATGACATAATAAAAGCTTTGGACGGAATGGTTTCATATAATAAGCTGCTTATAGCACCATCAAGAATAAAAAGGGCAATGATATATTCATTACTGCACATAACAGGCAATTATAAGGAAATGAATGGATTACTTGTGAATTATAAGGCCAATCCTCTTTGTAATGACAGCACAGATAAGCTGTATGAATTATATGAGTCAGCAAAACAGCTTTCGGTGACTCTTATAAGTGAATTCCGAGCATCAGCTTATGGCAGGATAGAATATAACAAGATGTATAATTATACATTTGGTTCTAAGCTTGTTGAAGAAAATGTGCATAAGACAAGTGAAACACAAATTAAAAATCAGACCAATAACAATACAGAAGATAATGCAAAAACTGTTATTCAATATACTGTAAGTAATGAATTGGAGAATAATGCAGATGGCGATGAAAGTGATAATGCAGATGGCAGCAGTAGAAAATGTGGTTAATGCAGCTTAAATGGTGAGGAGGGAGAATTGTCATATGAAGATTAAACTTACTGGTAAAGAAAAAAGATGGATTATGTATGATGTTGGTAATTCAGCATTTACACTTTTAGTTTCAACAATAATACCAATATATTTTAACTATCTGGCAGGAAAGGCAGACATATCTTCTGTTAATTATCTTGCTTACTGGGGTTACGCAGCATCTATATGTACAATTATTGTTGCACTGCTAGGACCTGTATGTGGAACGCTTGCTGATACTAAAGGATTTAAGAAACCGGTATTTTTCATATCAATACTTATTGGAAGTGTAGCATGCGCTATGCTCGGAGTCTGTTTTCAATGGCTGATATTTCTTATTGTATTTACGATAGCAAAGGTTGGATTTTCTTCAAGTCTTATATTTTATGACTCAATGCTTGTTGATGTAACAGATGATAAAAGAATGGATTATGTATCATCACAGGGATTTGCATGGGGTTATATAGGAAGCTGCGTTCCATTTGTAGTATGTCTTCTGCTTGTGTTAGGTTCATCAAAGCTTGGGATAAGCATGGAGCTTGCCATGGCAATATCATTTGTTATAGTAGCATTATGGTGGATGTGTATGTCACTGCCTCTTATTAAAAAATATGAGCAGAAAAATTATGTAGAAAGAAAGCCACATGCAGTAAGAGAAAGTTTCAAAAGATTATATGCAACATGTAAAAATATAAAAAAAGAAAAGCATATATTTTTATTTCTGCTTGCATTTTTCTTCTACATAGATGGTGTGTATACAATCATAGACATGGCAACGGCATACGGTTCGGCACTCGGACTTGATAGTACAGGACTTCTGCTTGCACTACTTGTTACACAGATTGTAGCATTTCCGTGTGCAATAATATTTGGAAGACTTTCATATAAAGTAAGTACTGAAAAACTTATAATGTTATGTATTGTGGCTTATCTTGGAATAGCAGTATTTGCAGTGTTTTTAAGAACACAGGTACAGTTCTGGATACTTGCAATTCTTGTAGGTATGTTTCAGGGTGGCATACAGGCTTTGTCAAGGTCATATTTTACTAAGATTATTCCAGAGGAAAAGACTGGTGAGTACTTTGGACTTATGGATATATGCGGCAAAGGTGCTTCATTTATGGGGACAACTGTTGTCAGTGTTGTATCACAGCTCACAGGAGATATTAACAAGGGTGTAGGAATGATTGCAGTTTTATTCTGCATAGGAATAGTGGTGTTTTTACAGGCAGTATCTGCTGCGAAGAATTACAATGAAGAAAAAGCAGGTGCTGGTATGACCATAGATACAGATAGTGTGAATGTGGTAAAAGGTGCTGTTGTATCAGAGAATGTGTGAGAGCTATTGTTATTTAAGTAACTTTCATTAAATTATGTTTGACTTAATTAGAAAAAAAATAAATCTGAGTCAAAACTGGCTGGAAAATTATGATGAATTATTTGACTCAATTAGCAAAAAAGCAAATCTGAGTCAAAACTGGCTGGAAAATTAAGATGAATTATTTGACTCAATTAACAAAAAAGCAAATCTGAGTCAAAACTCGCAAGAAAAAAAGGAAAGAAGGTTTGACACTATTCGCGTAAAAAAGCAAATAGTGTCAATTTCACAAGCAATTATATATAATGGAGTAAATCCTTATTGGCAAATCGAAAATACAAAAATTTTTTACAATGCTTACAACAATATTATTCAAGCACAAGTAAGAGTGCCATCTTAAACTTTCCATTGGCTGTTACGCTGTGAAGACCATTCTTTTCAAAACGGAAACATTCGCCTTCCTTGAGTTCGTAGTCTTTTCCTTCGTATCCTATAGTAGCCTTTCCTTCAAGTGCAAATACGATAGCGTTGCCAGGTGCTCTGTGAGGTGTAAGACCAGTTCCTTCATCAAAAGCCATAAGAACATACTTCATAGTAGGATTGCTTACAACATCCATATTGGCGATACTGCCTTCCTCATAAGATATAAGATTTTTAAGTGCGAATACTTCGTTTGTTTTTACATTTGCGTTCATAGTGTTCTCCTTTTCAAGAATTAATTCTGTATACACAAGACCTTCGGGTGCAGATGTCTTCATTCCACATAAAGTCTTTGGAGGGATGATAATAGCCTCATCAGGATGCAGACTTACAGTGTGCTGGTCTTTACCGATAACAAACTGTCCGCAGCCATAGGCACCTATATACATAGTCATACGGTCATAGCTTTCCTGACTTATAGAAGTGTCCTTTCCCATAGAAAAGTAAGTCACCTGCGTAATGCCGCCAAGTCTGGAATTCCTTGAAATAGTCATTCCATCACGTACCGGACGCATTTCCTCAATAGTAAATACCATGCAAATCCTCCTTTTTGTGCAAATCAAAATTAAAAAATTAATTATAGTTTTATGTTATGATGTAAGGGTCAAAAGGTATTTTACCATTTACATCATGCTATCAGGACATTAGTAGTATTGCCCATATGTGTAATATACATTACAATGTAACAAAAATAAAGTGCGTACATTAAGGTTATATACTTACCTTGAGTAAAGTGAATGAAGTGTTTCTATAATAAATCAGGAAAAAGCGTACAAATTTTAGAAGTATAAAGTACCTAAAAGGTATGGAATATTATATAAAAAATTTGATGAAAAAAGGGAAAATAAAGATATGAAAAATACAAATACAGAAAATGTAAAACCGGAAAATATTAAAAAAGAGGATACCCAAAACAACGCAGAACATAATTGCATATGTAAATGATGTGATATAAAAATACTTGCTTATTATGAGAATTGGATTATAATACATATGTCATCAGTCCTGGGAGGGGTGCCGCGCAAGCGGTATTGTTGGAGTCTAGGCTCACTCATAGATTTTCCCGTAGAACTCACAACAGCTGGTGACTTTATTTAATGTATTATGTAATATAATGAGTGCCAGAGGAAAGAAAGCGGCTGCGAAAGGTGTGGATATAATGATTAGACATATATTATTCTGGAATTACACAGACAATGTAAAAGCACAGCATAAAGAAGAGGAAACACTTAAGTTTTTACAGAATTCAGTTGATACAATGAATGGGCATATAGATGGACTTATAAATGCAGCGATAGGAAAGAACATTGCTGGCGGATACGACCTTGTATTCTATGCAGAATTAAAGGATGTAGAAGCATTAAAGAGCTTCCAGACACATCCGCTTCATATGGCTCACAAGCAAAGATGTGCAGAACTTGTGACGGACAGATTATGTGGCGACCTTATTGTGGATTTATAATTATAAAAATAATTACTTTATTATTTGCAGCTATAAATGAGCAATTTTAAAATATTACATAATTGTTTATGTTATAAAGAATTATCTTTTATGATTTATTTAGATGTATCTGAGTTGCAACAGAAAAACAATTTATTTTGTATATTTTATTTATCAGCTCATTGATAGATGATAAAATAATTTAAAAATGTAATAAGAGGATAAATATGGATAAAACAAATTCAAGATATGAACACATAGTACATCCGTTTCCACCTTTATATGATGATAATTCCAGAATACTTATTCTTGGAAGTCTTCCGTCAGTAAAGTCGAGGGAGCAGATGTTTTTTTATGGACATAAACAAAACCGTTTCTGGAAGGTTATGGCAAATATATTGCACAATACACCGGAAGATATGCAGGATGAGAATAAACATATTACAGAAGAAAATGCTGTATCAGGCAGGAATAATATGAGTGATATATATGTTCCGGTTACGATAGAAGAAAAGAAGAAAATGCTTCACAGACACCATATAGCTTTGTGGGATGCGATATATAGCTGTGACATAATCGGTTCAAGTGACAGCAGCATAAAAAATGTTGTTCCAACAGACTTAAAACCGATACTTGAACATTCACATGTTAAAAAAGTATTCTGTAATGGTGCAACATCTGCAAAGTACTATAAGAAATATCAGGAAAAAGAGCTTGGAATAGAGGCAGAAACACTTCCATCAACAAGTCCGGCAAATGCAGCATATTCTGTGGACAGACTTGTGGAAATATGGTCTGACAGGCTGGGCGCATACTTGTAGTAAATTAATAAAGGCTATATCCTTTATAACTTTGGTAAAATTAAGCAATATTTTATAATGGTATATTTATAAAGTAAGCTATAAATGAGTCGATTTAAAATATTGTACAATTATGTGTGAAATAGAAAGATATATTTTGCATAATCTAATAATTTTTCTGTGTTATTCTTTAATTGTTTTAATTACAAACAAAGAAGATTATCGAGAAATTATATCATTATCAGACAGCAAATATAGTTGAAATTATGATAAAAATATAATATCTTTTTAGATATGCGGTTAGAAGTATCTAACTATGTATTATTATAAAAAGATTGGAGTATACTTAATGAATTTAAAGAAAGTATTTTTTGTTGTGCTAGGCTGTCTGAGTCTTGGACTGGGGGCATTAGGTGCAGTTCTTCCATTACTTCCTGCATTTCCATTTCTTATGCTTGCGGCGTTCTGCTTTGCGAAAAGCTCAGAAAAACTGCACGGATGGTTTGTATCAACAAAGCTGTACAAAAAGAACCTTGAAAGCTTCGTGCAGGGTAAGGGAATGACGGTAAGGACTAAGATAAGAATTATGCTTACAGTTACATTTCTTATGAGCATAGGTTTTATTATGATGCACGCAGTACCTGTTGGAAGGATTGTTCTTGGAATTGTATGGCTGTTCCATATATTATATTTTATATTTGGAATTAAAACATTAAAGATAGAGGATATATAAAAATAGAATGATGTCAGTGTCAAAAGATGTAAAATCGTTTATTATTGAATAATAAGCTTTAAAAGTTGGAAATATATGGACGGAATATAGAACACTTCAGTTCTTGACATATCATATAAAATAGTAGTATCCTATAAAAAACTTAAACAGGGAATGAAGTTCTCCCTTGGAATCTGGAAGCAGAAACCTAGACTGCTTATTATAGCTGATGACTTCTACGATTATTAATATCGTGGATGTTGTCAGCTTTTTTTCTTTATAAAAATGCAGACTATGATTAGCTATTAGAATTTGCGTCTGAGCGCACTTGACACAAATTCGTTATACGCAAAAATGTGCGCAGAAATGAGGAATATTATGTTAACATCACTATCATTAATTTTTCTGGTTGGACTGGCTATGGGAGCGATATGCCAGAGACTTAAGCTGCCACGTATAATCGGTATGCTTGCGACAGGAATAGTACTGGGACCATATGTTCTGGATATGCTGGATCCATCTATATTATCCATATGCTCAGGGTCAGGGCGATGCGGGCAGTATCGGACAGCGGAATGTCTTCGCCCTGCCGCATCCGGGCGGAGATCTGCTCCAAAGAAAGTGTCATGTCGTCTCCTGTTTCGTTATGGTTGGATTTGCTCTCCTATTATAAGTAAGAGGCTGAAATTTGTCAAACCAGCAGCTTCCGTGATGAAATTGATTCCGCATTATAACATCCCCCGGCCGGGGGATGCAGTCACCGCAGGTGACGAATGGGGGCGTCTGTACCGGAAGTACAGTTTTAAAGGGCGAAGGTCCTGGCATCGGCAAAAGAGGGTTACAGCTTTTATGACCGGGTGATTGATTTTTTGGCCCCGGCGTGATACACTCTCGGAGTAAGAAGAATATCATTGAAAGAGGTTCAAAATATGCTGCAGCTTATTTCAGCTACCGGCCAGCAGACCGTGGACGCGCTGGCGTTCCTGCTGGCGTTTGCCCTGACCGCCCTGATGGACTCGGTCTTCCACGACAAGCTCCCCCACGACCATGGCCGTGCCTTCGCCGTCAACGGCGAGCTCTCCAAGGGCAAGGCCCGGGGTTCCGGACTCATCTTCGTGCTCTGCATCGCGCTGGTGACGCTGGCGGTGGTGCCTTTTAAGGTGGAGTACCTTATTTATACCGTTCTGCTCATCGCCTCCATGCTGTCGGGCTACTTTGACGACGCCTCCGAGACGGCGTGGAACGAGTACAAGAAGGGCCTCATCGACTTCGTCATTGCCGTGGTGGCAGGTGTTACCTACCTGAACTTCAACGGCACGAGCGTCAACTTCCTGAGCACCACCTTCACCATTGCCTATCCGCTCTACCTGCTGCTCATCGTCATCCTCATCTGGGCCAGCATCAATGTGGTCAACTGCACCGACGGCGTGGACGGCCTGTCCGCCAGCCTCGCGGTGGTGAGCATCGGCACCTTCCTGCTGGCTTACGGCGAGGAGCTGGGGGACTACTCCACCGCTGCCATCGTCTTTATCGGCGCACTGCTGGCCTACCTGTGGTCCAACGCAAAGCCCTCCAGCCTCCTGATGGGCGACGCCGGCAGCCGCGCCATGGGCTTCTTCCTCGCCATCCTGGCCCTCAAGTGCGGCCACCCGTTCGCCTTCCTGCTGGCGGCGCTGGTGTTCATCGTGGACGGCAGCCTCGGCATCCTGAAGATCAGCTTCAAGCGCTTCCTCCACATCAGCATCCTCAAGAACACCCTCACCCCGCTGCACGACCATGTGCGCAAGCGCATGGGCTGGAGCGACGAGCAGGTGGTGGCCCGCTGGCTCATCCTGCAGGCCGTCGCATCGGCGCTGCTCCTGCTGATGACCCGCTGATTTACGGATTTTAAGTACGATGTTTGTGCAGCTTTCCAAAATGCAGATTGACCCGCTCTGATTTTTGTTGCACTTTATGGATTGAAAGTCAAGCGAAAAAAGACTATACTTTAACCAACGAAAGCAAAGGCGCTTAAGTGGATGTATTCACTTTGCGCCTTTTTTGTTTTTTCGTTTTTGTGTGCGGTTCGGGAAAGCCGCACAAGATGCGCTGTCCGTGGCGCTGGAGCACGGATGACAGAACAGGATAGGGAAAGGCGGGGATCACAGTGATCAAACTCGAACACGTTGACAAGTACTTCGGAGACCTGCACGTCCTCAAAGACGTGAACCTCGAGGTCGCCGAGGGCGAAAAGCTGGTCATTATCGGACCGTCCGGCAGCGGCAAATCTACCACCGTCCGCTGCATGAACTTTCTGGAAGAGCCGACCAGCGGCCACGTCTACATCG
>OLWA01001958.1_pt1 | contig 19630 bp, 19 predicted proteins | sample 1673251 | NCBI WGS metagenome assembly OLWA01 (sample SAMEA3178937, study PRJEB25190) | human gut metagenome | biome: human gut; feature: human-associated habitat; material: faeces | place: Austria | collected 2013 | reverse complement strand
TCGTAACAAGGTAGCCGTATCGGAAGGTGCGGCTGGATCACCTCCTTTCTAAGGAAAAACGGAATGTACTTGAGTTTCTTATTTAGTTTTGAGAGGTCTTGTGGGGCCTTAGCTCAGCTGGGAGAGCGCCTGCTTTGCACGCAGGAGGTCAGCGGTTCGATCCCGCTAGGCTCCATTGAATCGAAAGATTCAAGTATTGTCCATTGAAAATTGAATATCTATATCAAATTCCATATGTAAGTAATTACATATAGATAGTAACAAGAAAATAAACCGAAACGCTGTGAATATTTAATGAGTTAGGTCGAAAGGCCAAAAATAAGGTTAAGTTAATAAGGGCGCACGGTGGATGCCTTGGCACTAGAAGCCGATGAAGGACGTGACTAACGACGAAATGCTTTGGGGAGCTGTAAGTGAGCAATGATCCAGAGATGTCCGAATGGGGGAACCCGGCAGGTAATGCCTGTCACTCATTACTGTTAAGGTAATGTAGAGGAAGACGCAGTGAACTGAAACATCTAAGTAGCTGTAGGAAGAGAAAGCAAAAGCGATTGCCTTAGTAGCGGCGAGCGAAACGGCAAGAGGGCAAACCGAAGAGTTTACTCTTCGGGGTTGTAGGACTGCAACGTGGACTTAAAGATTATAGAAGAACTACCTGGGAAGGTAGGCCAAAGAGAGTAATAGCCTCGTATTCGAAATAGTCTTTATACCTAGCAGTATCCTGAGTACGGCGAGACACGAGAAATCTCGTCGGAATCTGGGAGGACCATCTCCCAACCCTAAATACTCTCTAGTGACCGATAGTGAACCAGTACCGTGAGGGAAAGGTGAAAAGCACCCCGGGAGGGGAGTGAAATAGAACCTGAAACCGTGTGCCTACAACAAGTTCGAGCCCGTTAATGGGTGAGAGCGTGCCTTTTGTAGAATGAACCGGCGAGTTACGATATGATGCGAGGTTAAGTTGAAGAGACGGAGCCGTAGGGAAACCGAGTCTTAATAGGGCGCATTAGTATCATGTCGTAGACCCGAAACCATGTGACCTACCCATGAGCAGGTTGAAGGTGAGGTAAAACTCACTGGAGGACCGAACCAGGGCACGTTGAAAAGTGCTTGGATGACTTGTGGGTAGCGGAGAAATTCCAAACGAACTTGGAGATAGCTGGTTCTCTCCGAAATAGCTTTAGGGCTAGCGTCGATGTTAAGTCTCTTGGAGGTAGAGCACTGTTTGGGTGAGGGGTCCATCCCGGATTACCAATCTCAGATAAACTCCGAATGCCAATGAGATATAATCGGCAGTCAGACTGCGAGTGCTAAGATCCGTAGTCGAAAGGGAAACAGCCCAGACCACCAGCTAAGGTCCCAAAATATATGTTAAGTGGAAAAGGATGTGGGGTTGCACAGACAACTAGGATGTTAGCTTAGAAGCAGCTATTCATTCAAAGAGTGCGTAATAGCTCACTAGTCGAGTGACCCTGCGCCGAAAATGTACCGGGGCTAAAACATATTACCGAAGCTGTGGATACCTTTATAGGTATGGTAGGAGAGCGTTCTATGTGCGAAGAAGGTGTACCGTGAGGAGTGCTGGAGCGCATAGAAGTGAGAATGCCGGTATGAGTAGCGAAAGACAGGTGAGAATCCTGTCCACCGTAAGACTAAGGTTTCCAGGGGAAGGCTCGTCCGCCCTGGGTTAGTCGGGACCTAAGGAGAGACCGAAAGGTGTATCCGATGGACAACAGGTTGATATTCCTGTACTAGAGTATATAGTGATGGAGGGACGCAGTAGGCTAACTAAACCAGACGATTGGAAGTGTCTGGCCAAGCAGTGAGGTGTGATATGAGTCAAATGCTTATATCTTTAACATTGAGCTGTGATGGGGAGCGAAGTTTAGTAGCGAAGTTAGTGATGTCACACTGCCGAGAAAAGCTTCTAGCGTTAATTATACTCTACCCGTACCGCAAACCGACACAGGTAGTCGAGGCGAGTAGCCTCAGGTGAGCGAGAGAACTCTCGTTAAGGAACTCGGCAAAATGGCCCCGTAACTTCGGGAGAAGGGGCGCTGACTGATGGTCAGCCGCAGTGAATAGGCCCAAGCAACTGTTTATCAAAAACACAGCTCTCTGCTAAATCGTAAGATGATGTATAGGGGGTGACGCCTGCCCGGTGCTGGAAGGTTAAGAGGAGTGCTTAGCGTAAGCGAAGGCATGAATTGAAGCCCCAGTAAACGGCGGCCGTAACTATAACGGTCCTAAGGTAGCGAAATTCCTTGTCGGGTAAGTTCCGACCCGCACGAAAGGCGTAATGATTTGGGCACTGTCTCAACGAGAGACTCGGTGAAATTTTAGTACCTGTGAAGATGCAGGTTACCCGCGACAGGACGGAAAGACCCCATGGAGCTTTACTGCAGTTTGATATTGAGTATCTGTACCACATGTACAGGATAGGTAGGAGCCTATGACCTCGGGACGCCAGTTTCGAGTGAGGCGTTGTTGGGATACTACCCTTGTGTTATGGCTACTCTAACCCAGATAGGTTATCCCTATCGGAGACAGTGTCTGACGGGCAGTTTGACTGGGGCGGTCGCCTCCTAAAAGGTAACGGAGGCGCCCAAAGGTTCCCTCAGAATGGTTGGAAATCATTCGCAGAGTGTAAAGGTATAAGGGAGCTTGACTGCGAGAGCTACAACTCGAGCAGGGACGAAAGTCGGGCTTAGTGATCCGGTGGTTCCGTATGGAAGGGCCATCGCTCAACGGATAAAAGCTACCCTGGGGATAACAGGCTTATCTCCCCCAAGAGTTCACATCGACGGGGAGGTTTGGCACCTCGATGTCGGCTCGTCGCATCCTGGGGCTGTAGTAGGTCCCAAGGGTTGGGCTGTTCGCCCATTAAAGCGGCACGCGAGCTGGGTTCAGAACGTCGTGAGACAGTTCGGTCCCTATCCGTCGCGGGCGTAGGAAATTTGAGAGGATCTGCTCCTAGTACGAGAGGACCAGAGTGGACTTACCGCTGGTGTACCAGTTGTTCTGCCAAGAGCATCGCTGGGTAGCTATGTAGGGAAGGGATAAACGCTGAAAGCATCTAAGTGTGAAGCCCACCTCAAGATGAGATTTCCCATGATTTTATATCAGTAAGAGCCCTGAGAGATGATCAGGTTGATAGGTTAGAAGTGGAAGTGTGGTGACACATGTAGCGGACTAATACTAATAGCTCGAGGACTTATCCAACGAAAGTAACTGAGATATATTGACAACGATTTGGTTTCTTGATACAGTATAGATATTCAATTTTGAGTTGAGAATACTCAGAGTTAAGTGACGATAGCCTAGGAGATACACCTGTTCCCATGCCGAACACAGAAGTTAAGCCCTAGTACGCCTGATGTAGTTGGGGGTTGCCCCCTGTTAGATACGGTAGTCGCTTAGCCTTTATCCGCCATAGCTCAGTTGGTAGTAGCGCATGACTGTTAATCATGATGTCGTAGGTTCGAGTCCTACTGGCGGAGTATATTTTTTAAGCTAGACATTGTCTAGCTTTTTTGGTTTGTTTTCTTGTTAATTACTAATTTTTTAGGTATTATATGAATATATTTTTTATTTGAGGTATTATTATGTCAATTTTTGCATCGGCTTTTACGCCCATTTCTGTCTCTTCGGCTAAGGAGAACATTGCTTCAGCTGAAAAATTTATTTTGTTTATTGGACGTCCTTCATGCCCGTATTGTCAGCTTTTTGAGCCTAAATTATCAAATGTTGCACGTAAGTTTGAATTTAATATTTTTTATATTAATAGTGAAAATACTGATGAACTTGGAGAGATTCAGGCTTTACGTAAACGCTATGGTATTGCGACTGTACCTGCATTGTTTGTCTCAGAAAAAGGAGCTGCGAAGGTTGTTTGTGACTCTTCGCTCTCTGAGGAAGACATTTTAGATTTTATCTCTTAAGTTATTTATTTAGAGGTTCTTATGTTTGTTTGTAAACACGAGGGTCAGTATTATGAAACAGATCGAATGGGAATTACTCATCATTCAAATCATGTTCAATGGATGGAAAAGGCCAGAACTTTTTTCTAAGGAATTTAGGATGGCCTTATGAAAAATTGAAGAGGAGGGTATTATTTCTCCTGTTATTTCTATTTCGTGTGAATACAAAGCTATAACAACTTTCGCAGATCAGGTTTCTATAGAGATTTCTGTTAAAAGTGTTAAACTTTCTAAACTTTCTTTTCTGTATAGAATGGTAAATCAAGATTGTATTCTAGTTTGTACAACTGTTTCAGAGCATAGTTTTTTGTCTAAAGAAGCTAGTTTTGTTAATCTAAAAAATGATTTCCCTGTATTCTTTGCTTTGTCAAAAGAACAATTAACTTTAGAATAAAAAAGAAAATCATTTTGATTTTCTTTTTTATTTTGCAAGAAGTTTTTGATAAATATTTAAATTTTCATCATCAAAGACGTTAAAAATAACTTTTTTAACAATTTCAGAGTGATCAATAAAGGATTTTACAGTTTTGATTGCGATCTCTGCTGCTTTTTGTTTTGGAAAATTGAAATCGCCAGTTGATATACATGGTATAGCAATTGATTCTATCTTGTTTTTTTCAGCTAGTGCTAATACTGAAAGATATGATTTAATCAAAAGATCTTCGTCAATTGCTGTTACTTGGTTTCCAATTTTTGGACCAACTGTATGGATAACAAAGGCAGAAGGGAGATTGTAGGCTGGGGTTATTTTAGCCATTCCTACTGGTTCTTCATATCCTTGTTCTAAGATGAGTTCAAAACAAGCCTGACGTAACTGGACACCTGCATATGTATGAATAGCATTATCAACACAATTATGGAGTGGTTTCATACATCCAAGTAAGGTCTTATTTGCTGCATTTACTATTGCATCGATCTCTAGTCTTGTAATATCACCTTTCCATAGATAGATTCTCTTATCTTGAGGAATAGACTGGAGAGAGTTGAGTTGTACAATTCCTCGTTCACCTTTTCTAACTTGTAGGTAAAGGTCTTGTATGGTCAAGAATTGTGTTGATGCTGCCATTGGTTTACGAGTATTAAAGAGTGCTCTTAGGAGTTTCTGCTTTTCTTCGAGCTCTTCTGGAACAATCAAATCATGTAATTCTAGATTTTCTTTTTTGAGTTCACCTATGAGATAGGTAATCATTGCATCTTTATCCATATTTACTCTCTTCTATTTTTTTAGTTTATTTATTATTATACTCTCAAGGTATTCTATGGGCAAGTGATGTTCATGATAGGCAATGACTAATATTTGATAAGAAATTCTTATGTATGTATCAAATTCTTGCAATGGCCTTTAGAATCATATAGAATAGGTCTACAAATGTTTTATAATATCTAGGAGGATAATTAAATGACAAAAGTAGTAACAGACACTACATTTGAACAAGAAACAGCTGAAGGACTCGTCTTGATTGATTTTTGGGCTACTTGGTGTGGGCCTTGCTTGATGCAAGCACCAATTCTTGAGCAACTTTCTGAAGAGATTTCAGAAGATGAACTAAAGATTGTGAAGATTGATGTTGATGAGAATCCAGAAACAGCACAAAAATTTGGAATTATGTCTATCCCAACTTTGTTATTCAAAAAAGATGGTGAGGTTGTTAAGCAAGTTGCAGGTGTCCATACAAAAGAACAAATTAAAGCCATCGTTTCTGAGCTTAGCTAAGTAATCATGGCCATTCCATTTAGGGAGAGTTTATTTTTTTGAACGATGAGAAGAGTCAAATGTCTTATTCATTTCAAAACCCTAGTGCTGAGGTTATAGAATCTTATTTAAAATCAGCAAAGACTATCGCAATCGTTGGTCTATCTCATCGTAAGGAGGCAGCATCTTATCAAGTTGCGCATTTCCTACAAGCTGCTGGTTATCGTATCATACCAGTAAATCCTAAACTAGAAGGTCAGGAGCTTCTAGGAGAGCATGTTTATGCTTATCTTAAGGACATCCCGTTTTCAGTAGATATTGTTGATGTTTTTAGACGCAGTGAGTATTTACCAGATGTTGCTTATGATTTTCTTGAAACGAAGGACAGAGTTTTTTGGAGTCAAATCGGTCTTGAAAATGAAGAGGCAGAGACTATTCTTCGTCAGTCTAATAGACAGGATATTGTAATGAATCGCTGTACAAAGATAGAATATATGCGACTCTTTGTTTAATAAAATGAAAAGATGAGTGAGCTAAGCTCGCTCCTTTTTGTTATAATAGACCTATGATTAAAATTTTTGATACACATACCCATCTTAATGTAGATAATTTTGCAGGAAAAGAACAAGAAGAAGTGGATTTTGCAGCTGAACTTGGTGTTGTTAAAATGAATATTGTTGGTTTTGATAAAGCGACAATTAAGAAGTCTTTAGCACTGTCAGAGCAATACGACCAGCTATATAGTACAATCGGATGGCATCCTACAGAAGCAGGATCATATACTCAGGAAATTGAGGATATGATTGTGTCACAATTGGGAAATCCGAACGTAGTGGCACTTGGGGAGATTGGTTTGGACTATTATTGGATGGAAGATTCTAAGGAGGTTCAGATTGAGGTCTTTAAGCGTCAAATAGCCTTGTCAAAGGAATATAATTTACCTTTCGTTGTACACACACGTGACGCAATAGAGGATACTTACGAGATTATTAAAGAAGTTGGGGTTGGTCCTTGTGGTGGGATTATGCACTCATACTCAGGGTCCCTGGAGATGGCTCAAAAATTTGTTGAGCTCGGTATGATGATTTCATTTTCAGGTGTTGTAACTTTTAAGAAGGCTTTGGATGTTCAAGAAGCTGCCCAGTACTTACCTTTAGATAAGATTTTAGTTGAAACAGATGCACCGTATCTAGCACCTGTGCCAAAACGTGGTCGTGAAAATCGTACAGGGTATATACGTTACGTGGTGGATAAGATTGCCGAGCTTCGTGGTTTAACAAGTGAAGAGATTGCAAGAGTTACTTATGACAATGCGATGAGGATTTTTGGTCTGAATGAGTAAAATAAAAATTCAAGAAGTTATCGTCGTAGAAGGCAAGGATGATACGGCAAATTTGAGACGTTTTTATGAGGTGGATACCTATGAGACTAGAGGCTCTGCTATTAATGAGGATGACTTAGAGCGTATCGATAAGCTTAATGAATTACGAGGAGTGATTGTTTTCACAGATCCAGATTATAATGGAGAACGTATTCGGAAAATCATCATGGAAGCTGTTCCGACAGCAAAGCATGCTTTTTTGAACCGTGGTGAAGCAAGTCCAAAATCTAAGACAAGAGGCCGTTCCTTGGGAGTCGAGCATGCAAATTTTGAAGATATTCAGAAGGCACTGGCTGGAGTTCTAGGTAGTTACGATGATGATAATCAGTTTGATATTCGTAAATCAGATCTCATGAAGTTAGGACTTTTGATGGGATCGGATAGCCGTAAACGTCGAGAATATTTGGGGGAAGCGCTTCGTATTGGTTATTGCAATGGAAAGCAACTATTAAAACGTTTGGAATTGTTTGGAATTACTTTAGAAGAACTTGAAGAGGTCATGGCGAAATACTAGGGTTATTAGTGCTCTTAGAAATTAAGAAGTCGCTAAAGTTGCTGCTAAATAGTTTATTTTAGCAGTCGAGATAATTAAGAATCTGATTTAATTTTGAATCAAAGCAATAAGAATCCTGATATTAAAAATAAGAAAAGAGAATAAATGAGAATTGCAGATTATAGTGTGACCAAGGCTGTTCTTGAACGTCACGGTTTTACCTTTAAGAAGTCTTTTGGACAGAACTTCTTAACAGATACAAATATTTTACAAAAGATTGTTGATACGGCAGAGATTAATAAAAATGTCAATGTTATCGAAATTGGGCCAGGTATTGGAGCATTAACTGAATTCTTGGCTGAAAATGCTTCGGAAGTTATGGCATTTGAAATTGATGAGCGATTGGTTCCGATTTTGGAAGACACTTTGCGTGATCATGATAATGTTAAAGTGATTAACGAAGACGTTCTCAAGGCAGATTTACAGACACGTGTCAAAGAATTTGAAAATCCAGATCTACCAATCAAGGTTGTAGCCAACCTGCCATACTATATTACGACACCAATTTTAATGCATTTGATTGAGAGTAAGATTCCTTTTTCAGAATTTGTTGTTATGATGCAAAAAGAAGTTGCAGATCGTATTTCTGCTGAGCCCAATACAAAGGCCTATGGTTCGTTATCCATCGCTGTGCAATATTATATGACTGCCAAGGTGGCATTCGCTGTCCCTCGTACAGTTTTTGTGCCAGCACCTAATGTTGACTCGGCTATTTTGAAGATGACACGCCGTAAGCAACCTTTAGTCGAAGTTAAAGACGAAGATTTCTTTTTCCGTGTATCAAAGGCTAGTTTTTTGCATCGTCGCAAGACGCTTTGGAATAATCTGACAAGTCATTTTGGTAAGTCTGAAGAAGTTAAAAACAAGCTTGATCAGGCTTTGGAAAATGCAGCTATAAAACCTTCTATTCGGGGAGAGGCACTGTCTATTTCGGATTTTGCACGTCTCTCAGATGCTTTGAGAGAAGCTGGTCTATAATTCAAAAATCCCACTGAATGTCAGTGGGATTTTTGCTATGCGGAGAAAGGGAGTTGAACCCTCACGCTTGAAAAAGCACATGCGCCTGAAGCATGCGTGTCTGCCATTCCACCACCTCCGCAGTGATAGTATTATTATACTGCAAGTTAGTAAAAATTCAAGGAGTCCAAAGGAATTGTGCTCCGTGCTTGTTTTGGGTCAGAAATGCTTCTAGTTTTGTGGTATAATAAGGCTATTAAACGAATGAGGAGTTCACTTGCAAGGAAGAATTATCAAAGCACTAGCAGGTTTCTATTATGTAGAGCATGATGGTGTTGTTTACCAGACGCGTGCACGAGGAAATTTTAGAAAAAAAGGGCAAACACCTTATGTTGGAGATTTTGTTGAATTTTCGGCAGAGGAAAATTCAGAGGGGTATATCCTTAAAATCGGTCAACGAATCAATAGTCTAGTGCGTCCGCCCATTGTCAATATCGATCAGGCTGTGGTTATTATGTCTGCTAAGGAACCAGATTTTAACAGTAATCTTTTGGATCGTTTTTTGGTTTTATTAGAGCATAAACATATAAAACCTGTAATCTATATTTCTAAGGTGGACTTGGTTGAAGATGATTCGGAGATGAAGAGTATTCAAACACAGTATCAACGAATTGGTTTTAATTTTGTCTTTACTTTGGAAGAACTATTGCCTCTCTTGGCTGATAAAGTCACAGTCTTCATGGGGCAGACTGGTGTAGGAAAATCGACTCTGCTAAATCGTATTGCCCCGCAGTTAAATTTAGAAACAGGTGAAATTTCGGACAGTCTAGGTCGTGGTCGTCACACAACAAGGGCTGTAAGCCTTTATGATGTTCATAGTGGGAAGATTGCTGACACACCTGGGTTCTCTTCACTAGACTATGAAGTGGCTAATGCAGAAGATTTGAGTGAAGCTTTTCCAGAAATTCGTCAGGCCAGTCATGGCTGTAAGTTCCGTTCCTGTACCCACACCCATGAACCTTCTTGTGCTGTTAAAGATGAAGTGGAAAATGGTCAAATCTGGGAAGTTCGTTATGATAATTACCTTCAATTTTTAAGTGAAATTGAAAACCGTCGCGAAATATATAAAAAAACTATCAAAAGAAAGTAGGTCTCTCATGTCATATAAAATTGCTCCATCTATCCTAGCTGCTGATTACGCTAATTTTGCTTCTGAACTAGCTCGTATTGATGCATCAGGCGCAGAATATGTTCATATCGATATCATGGATGGCCAATTTGTTCCGAATATCAGTTGGGGAGCAGATGTGGTTGCTAGCATGCGTAAACATAGTAAGCTAGTTTTTGATTGTCATCTTATGGTTGTTGATCCTGAGCGTTATGTGACTGCTTACGCACAGGCTGGTGCAGATATTATGACTATTCATGTCGAAGCTACTAAACACATTCATGGTGCCATTCAGAAGATTAAAGCTGCTGGTATGAAAGCAGGTGTTGTAATCAATCCTGGCACACCAGTTGAGGCACTTATTCCAGTACTTGCTCTAGTGGATCAAGTACTTATTATGACTGTAAACCCAGGTTTTGGTGGTCAGACCTTTATTCCAGAAATGATGTCTAAGGTAGAACAGGTCGTTGAACTTCGCCAAAAAGGTGGCTATTCATTCGATATTGAAGTTGATGGTGGGGTAGATAACAAAACCATCGCAGCATGTGCTAAGGCGGGAGCTAATGTTTTTGTAGCGGGCTCTTACCTTTTCAAAAATCATGATTTGACTGCGCAAGTTCAAACGCTCCGTGATGCTATCGATGCCTAAAATAGCTTTGTTTGTCGGTGGTGAGCTAGATTGGTTCACTACCGATTTTGATTATTTTGTTGGAGTGGATCGTGCTTGTTTGTACTTACTGGAGTTAGGGTTACCTCTTGACCTGGCTGTAGGGGATTTTGATTCGGTCTCTGAGTTAGAATTAGACGTCATTCAATCGACAGCTAAATCTTGTAAGAAAGCTTCAGCTGAAAAGAATGACACAGACACTGAGTTAGCTTTAAAATTGATTTTTCAGGCTTACCCCGAAGCTGAAGTAACCATTTTTGGTGCTTTTGGTGGTAGGATAGATCATATGTTGTCAAATGTATTTCTAGTCAGCGATCCGCAACTAGCTCCTTTTATGGATCGTATCTGCTTACGGGATAAGCAAAATAAAATTACTTATTGTTCAGAAGGCAAACATGAATTTCTTCCAGAACCTGATATGACTTATATATCCTTTTTACAGGAAGGTGATGGAGAACTGACGATTTTGGGAGCAAAATATGAATTAACCAGTAGTAATTATTTTCAAAAAAAAATCTATTCCAGCAATGAATTCGTTGATGGTCCAATTCATGTGACGGTACCAAATGGATACGTGATTATCATCCAGACTAGAGATAGGAGTTAGTATGGTCTACCTGATTACACTTTTGACTTTTTTAAGCCTAGGGTTTTTGGTTGTTCTCTACTTGAAGAATGTGGAGTTAAAAGAACAGCTTAACAAGAGTCTGGAAGAAAATGCAGATAATCTTTCAGATCAAATTTCTTTTCAGTTAGAAAATTTTGCTAAAACAAATCAACTCGAAACGACAAAGCAATTGAATCAATTGCAGGTGGCACTTTATCAACAATTGACAGATATTCGCGAGGTTTTGCACCAAAACTTATCCGATAATCGAGATCGTTCTGATCAACGCCTAGAGCAAATAAACCAAAGCCTGGCGAAAGCTGTTAGGGATATGCAGGATTCCAATGAGAAACGTTTGGAACAAATGCGTCAGACAGTTGAAGAGAAACTGGAACAAACTTTACAAACACGCTTACAAGCGTCTTTTGAGACGGTTTCAAGACAGCTAGAGTCTGTTAACCAAGGTTTGGGGGAAATGAAAAATGTTGCTAAGGATGTTGGGAGCCTCAACAAGGTCCTTTCAAATACAAAAACACGTGGTATTCTGGGAGAACTTCAATTAGGACAAATTATTGAAGATATACTGGCTGCTAATCAGTACGAGCGAGAATTTCCTACGGTATCAGGTTCAAGTGAACGGGTTGAATATGCAATTAAGATGCCTGGAAATCATAAAGACGAATATGTCTACCTCCCGATAGATTCTAAGTTTCCCCTAGAAGATTATTATCGTCTGGAAGATGCTTATGAATCTGGCGATAAAGAGCAGATTGAGAGTCATCGTAGGTCACTTATGACTAGTATTCGACGATTTGCCAAGGATATTAATAAGAAGTATCTTAATCCACCTGAGACGACCAATTTTGGTATATTATTTTTGCCGACGGAAGGACTTTATGCTGAGGTGGTACGACAGCCGGCCTTCTTTGACGCCCTTCGTCGCGAGGAGAATATTGTAATTGCAGGTCCATCAACATTATCTGCACTCTTGAATTCATTATCTGTAGGATTTAGAACTTTGAATATTCAAAAGAATGCGGATGATATTAGTAAAATTTTAGGCAACGTTAAACTGGAGTTTGGTAAGTTTGGAGATATGCTTGCTAAGGCTCAAAAACAATTAAATACAGCAAGTAAAACTGTCGATAGTCTGCTTAACACACGGAGCAGGGCAATTGTTAGAGCTCTTGATACCATTGAAACCTACCAAGATAGTGCGACACAAAGTTTGTTAGATTTACCACGATTAGAAAATGAGGATGAGCATGAAAATTAATCAAATGAAAAAAGATGAGTATTTTGAAGGCTTTTATCTGATTAAGCGTGCAGAAGTACGTAAGACACGAGCGGGAAAGGACTACATTGCCTTTACCTTCCAGGATGATTCTGGTGAGATTTCAGGAAATTTATGGGATGCTCAGCCTTATAATGTTGAAGAATTTACAGCTGGTAAGGTAGTCCATATGAAAGGACGCCGAGAGGTTTATAATAACACGCCTCAAGTCAATCAAATTACCTTGCGACTCCCTTTATTTGGTGAACCGAATGATCCGGCTGATTTTAAGGGAAAGCCACCGGTAAATTTATCCGAAGTGCGTGAATATCTTGAGCAGATGATTTTCAAAATAGAGGAAGCTACGTGGCAACGTGTGGTCCGTGCCCTTTATCGTAAGCATAATAAGGAGTTTTTTAGTTTTCCTGCTGCTAAAACAAACCATCATGCCTTTGAAAGTGGATTAGCTTATCATACAGCGACTATGATTCGCTTGGCTGATAGTATTGGAGATATTTATCCAGAGCTAAATAAGAGTTTGCTCTTTGCAGGAATTATGCTACATGACCTAGCTAAGGTCATTGAATTAACTGGTCCTGAAAATACAGAATATACCGTTCGTGGAAACTTGATTGGTCACATAGCTTTGATTGATGAAGAAATCACCAAAGTTCTTGTCGAGCTTAATATTGATGATACACGTGAGGATGTTGTTGTTTTACGTCATGTCATTTTAAGTCACCACGGGCAATTGGAGTATGGAAGTCCAGTTCGTCCTCGTATCATGGAAGCGGAGGTTATCCATATGATTGATAATCTCGATGCTAGTATGATGATGATGACGACAGCTCTTAACTTAGTTGGACCAGGAGAGATGACTAATCGTCTATTTGCCATGGATAACCGTTCTTTCTATAAGCCAAAATGTGATTAGAAGCGAAAGTAAGTGAACATTTAATGAAAAAATGTTCGCTTTTTATTGTATTATGGTATAATAGTTAAAAAATACAGAAAATATAGGTAACCTATGAAATTAAAACGAAGTGAGCGTATGGTAGTGATTTCAAACTACCTGATTAATAATCCATATAAACTAACAAGTCTTAACACCTTTGCAGAGCGTTATGAAGCTGCTAAGTCGTCAATCTCAGAAGATGTTGCTATTATTAAAAAAGCTTTTGAAGAAAGTCAAATAGGGGAAATCGAAACAGTAACGGGTGCCTCTGGGGGTGTTATATTTACACCAACTATTTCTGATGAAGATGCAAGAAGTCTAGTTGAAAATCTTTGTGAACGCCTTGCTGAGAGTGATCGTATCTTGCCAGGTGGTTATCTCTATCTATCTGATTTATTAAGTACCCCATCGATTTTGAAAAATGTTGGTCGTATTATTGCTAGTGCTTTTAAAGGGCAAAAAATTGATGCTGTAATGACTGTTGCTACAAAAGGTGTGCCTTTGGCAAATGCAGTGGCAGATGTCTTGAATATTCCATTTGTTATTGTTCGTCGTGATCTGAAAATCACAGAAGGATCAACAGTCTCAGTAAACTACGTCAGTGGCTCAAGCAATCGTATTGAAAAAATGTTCCTTTCAAAACGCAGTTTGAAACCAAATAGTCGTGTTCTTATTGTTGATGATTTTCTTAAAGGTGGCGGCACTATTACCGGTATGATTAGTTTGCTTTCGGAATTTGATAGTGAGTTGGTGGGTGTAGCTGTATTTGCAGAGAATGCCAAAGTCGATCGAGACATTCATGAATACAAATCATTGCTCACTGTATCTGACATCGATGTAAAATCACAAAAAGTAGAAGTTGAAGTAGGTAATATTTTCGATAAATCAAAAGCTTAGAACGTAATTCCTAATTTAATATTTAGGAATTTTCTTTTTGGTAAGAATTTGTTGACAATGTTCCTTAGAATATGGTATTATATCAGATGGTACTTTTTACTTTTGGTCTCTCAAAAGTGTACAGAGACGTGCTGACATAAGTTGCAAAAGTACACACAGATATGGATTGTCACCAGTGCCATATCAACCAAAAATAAAAAACACAGGAGAATGTAGATGCCTACAATTAACCAATTGGTTCGTAAACCACGTCAATCAAAAGTTGTTAAATCTAAATCACCAGCTTTGAACGTTGGTTACAACAGCCACAAAAAAGTTCAAACTAACGTATCTTCACCACAAAAACGTGGTGTTGCAACACGTGTTGGAACAATGACACCTAAAAAACCTAACTCAGCCCTTCGTAAATTTGCTCGTGTACGTTTGAGCAACCTTATCGAAGTTACTGCTTACATCCCAGGTATCGGACACAACCTCCAAGAACACAGCGTTGTTCTTATCCGTGGTGGACGTGTAAAAGACCTTCCAGGGGTACGTTACCACATCGTCCGTGGTGCACTTGATACTGCAGGTGTAGCTGATCGTAAACAAAGCCGTTCTAAATACGGTGCTAAACGTCCTAAAGGGTAAGAAGGGAGATAAGATAAAATGAGTCGTAAAAATAGAGCGCCTAAACGCGAAGTATTGGCAGATCCATTGTACAATTCAAAAATCGTTACACGTCTTATCAACCGTGTAATGCTTGATGGTAAACGTGGTACTGCTGCAACAATCGTATACGATGCTTTCGAGCAAATCAAAGAAGCAACTGGAAACGATGCTCTTGAAGTATTCGAAACAGCTATGGACAACATCATGCCTGTACTTGAAGTACGTGCACGTCGTGTTGGTGGTTCAAACTACCAAGTCCCAGTTGAAGTTCGTCCAGAACGTCGTATAACTCTTGGTCTTCGTTGGTTGGTTAACGCATCACGTGCGCGTGGTGAACACACTATGAAAGAACGTCTTGCAAAAGAAATCATGGATGCTGCAAACAACACTGGAGCAGCAGTTAAGAAACGTGAAGATACTCACAAAATGGCTGAAGCAAACCGTGCCTTTGCACACTTCCGCTGGTAATTATAAGTTTCAAGCTGTATTACAGTTATATATTATTCATAAGCTGAGGCTTTGGAACTGTAACAGATTGAGTTTTGGTTCTGGTTCAAATTGTATAATTTATATCGTTTGAAAAACAGTTGAATATCATTGAAGAACGGGTAGGTCCTGCCTATCCGTTTTTTGACAATAATGTTATAATAAATAAGTAAACTAAAATATTTATAGGAGAATAAACCTAATGGCACGCGAATTTTCACTTGCAAAAACTCGTAATATCGGTATCATGGCCCATGTCGATGCTGGTAAAACAACTACAACAGAGCGTATCCTTTACTACACTGGTAAAATTCATAAAATCGGTGAAACTCACGAAGGTGCATCACAAATGGACTGGATGGAGCAAGAACAAGAACGTGGTATCACAATCACTTCTGCCGCTACAACAGCGCAATGGAACGGTCACCGTGTTAACATCATCGATACACCAGGACACGTGGACTTCACTATCGAAGTACAACGTTCACTCCGTGTATTGGATGGTGCCGTAACCGTTCTTGACTCACAATCAGGTGTAGAGCCTCAAACTGAAACAGTTTGGCGTCAAGCAACTGAGTATGGTGTTCCACGTATCGTATTTGCCAACAAAATGGATAAAATCGGTGCTGACTTCCTTTACTCAGTAAGCACACTTCATGATCGTCTTCAAGCAAACGCACACCCAATTCAATTACCAATCGGTGCTGAAGATGACTTCCGTGGTATCATTGACTTGATTAAAATGAAAGCTGAAATCTATACTAATGACCTAGGTACAGATATTCTTGAAGAAGATATTCCAGCTGAATACGTAGATCAAGCAAACGAATACCGTGAAAAATTGATCGAAGCAGTTGCTGAAACTGACGAAGATTTGATGATGAAATACCTTGAAGGTGAAGAAATCACTAACGATGAATTGAAAGCAGCTATTCGTCGTGCTACAATTAACGTTGAATTCTTCCCAGTTCTTTGTGGTTCAGCCTTCAAAAACAAAGGTGTTCAATTGATGCTTGATGCGGTTATTGACTACCTTCCAAGTCCACTTGATATTCCAGCCATCAAAGGTATTAACCCAGATACAGGCGAAGAAGAAACTCGTCCTGCTTCTGATGAAGCGCCATTTGCAGCTCTTGCCTTCAAGATCATGACTGACCCATTTGTAGGTCGTTTAACATTTATCCGTGTTTACTCAGGAATCCTTCAATCAGGTTCTTACGTAATGAATACTTCTAAAGGTAAACGCGAACGTATCGGACGAATCCTTCAAATGCACGCTAACAGCCGTCAAGAAATCGAACAAGTTTATGCCGGTGATATCGCTGCTGCTATCGGTTTGAAAGATACTACAACTGGTGACTCATTGACTGATGAAAAAGCTAAAGTTATTCTTGAGTCAATCGAAGTTCCAGAACCAGTTATCCAATTGATGGTTGAGCCTAAGACTAAAGCTGACCAAGATAAAATGGCTATCGGTCTTCAAAAACTTGCTGAAGAAGATCCAACATTCCGTGTTGAAACTAACCCTGAAACTGGTGAAACTGTTATCTCTGGTATGGGTGAACTTCACCTTGATGTCCTTGTTGACCGTTTGAAACGTGAACACAAGGTTGAAGCCAATGTTGGTGCCCCACAAGTATCATATCGTGAAACATTCCGTGCTGCAACACAAGCACGTGGATTCTTCAAACGCCAATCAGGTGGTAAAGGTCAATTTGGTGACGTTTGGATTGAATTTACTCCAAACGAAGAAGGTAAAGGATTCGAATTCGAAAATGCTATCGTTGGTGGTGTGGTTCCACGTGAATTCATCCCTGCAGTAGAAAAAGGATTGGAAGAATCAATGGCTAATGGTGTCCTTGCTGGATACCCAATGGTTGACATTAAAGCTAAGCTTTATGATGGTTCATACCACGATGTCGATTCATCTGAAACTGCCTTTAAGATTGCTGCATCTCTTGCACTTAAAGAAGCTGCTAAGACTGCACAACCAACTATTCTTGAGCCAATGATGCTTGTAACTATCACTGTTCCAGAAGAGAACCTTGGTGATGTTATGGGTCACGTTACTGCTCGTCGTGGACGTGTTGATGGTATGGAAGCACACGGTAACACCCAAATCGTTCGTGCCTATGTACCACTTGCTGAAATGTTCGGTTATGCAACAACACTTCGTTCTGCAACTCAAGGACGTGGTACATTCATGATGGTATTTGATCACTATGAAGATGTTCCAAAATCAGTTCAAGAAGAAATCATCAAGAAAAATTCTGGTGAAGCTTAATTAGAAGTTTTTAAGTTAAGGTGCTTATGAAAGTAAGTGCCTTTTTCTATTGCATTTTCCTGAAAAAAATTATATAATAGACGTGTTAAAAGGTTAAATGAAAGCCCTCAAGTTAATCTTTTCACAATAGGGAGAGCTCGCTCTCAAAATTATATTTATTTGATTTTCATAAGGAGGAAATCACTAATGGTAGTTAAAGTTGGTATTAACGGTTTCGGACGTATCGGTCGTCTTGCTTTCCGTCGTATCCAAGACGTAGAAGGTGTTGAAGTTACACGCATCAACGACCTTACTGATCCAGTTATGCTTGCACACTTGTTGAAATACGACACAACTCAAGGTCGTTTCGACGGTACTGTTGAATTAAAAGATGGTGGATTCGAAGTTAACGGTAAATTCGTTAAAGTTTCTGCAGAACGTGATCCAGAACAAATTGACTGGGCTAACGATGGTGTAGAAATCGTTCTTGAAGCAACTGGTTTCTTTACTAAGAAAGTGCTTGCTGAAAAACACTTGCACCCTGGTGGAGCTAAGAAAGTTGTTATTACTGCTCCTGGTGGAAATGATGTTAAAACAATTGTATTTAACACTAACCACGATATCCTTGATGGTACTGAAACAGTTATCTCAGGCGCTTCATGTACTACAAACTGTTTGGCTCCAATGGCTAAAGCACTTAATGACAACTTTGGTGTTGTTGAAGGGTTGATGACTACTATCCATGCTTACACTGGTGACCAAATGCTCCTTGACGGACCACACCGTGGTGGGGACCTTCGTCGTGCACGTGCTGGTGCTGCAAATATCGTTCCTAACTCAACTGGTGCTGCTAAAGCTATCGGTCTTGTAATCCCAGAATTGAACGGTAAACTTGACGGATCTGCACAACGTGTTCCAATTCCAACTGGATCAGTTACTGAATTGGTAGCAGTCTGTGAAAAGAACGTTACTGTTGATGAAGTGAACGCAGCTATGAAAGCAGCTACAAACGAATCATATGGATACACAGAAGATCCGATTGTATCTTCAGATATCGTAGGTATGTCTTACGGTTCATTGTTTGACGCAACTCAAACTAAAGTTCTCGACGTTGACGGTAAACAATTGGTTAAAGTTGCTTCATGGTACGACAACGAAATGTCTTACACTTCACAACTTGTACGTACTCTAGAATACTTCGCGAAAATCGCTAAATAATGGCTCTTTGTCAACTGTAGTGGGTGACGAAAAGCTAACATCTAGAGAGGACCGGATAGGTCCTTTTTTTATGTATGTTCAGTGTGATGAAGACACGCTTCTTAAAGTTGATAAAGTTTCTAAAACCGAAGCCCAAACGTTTGATGTCTTTGATCAACTTATTAGTCGCTTCAAGTTTCGCGTTTGAATAGTCCGTTTCTAGTGCGTTTTTGATGTATTGCTTGTGTCTAAGAAAAGTCCTAAAGACAGTTTGAAAATAATGATTGACCTTGCTCCTATTTTCCTCTATCAGTTCAAAGAACTCATCTACTCTCTTCTCCTGAAAGTGAAAAAGCAAAAGCTGATAAAGTGTATAGTAGTCAGTAAGCTCTTTTGAAAAGACTAGTGTCTTCGCAACAACTTCATGTGGTGCTAAAGTTTGGCGGAAAGTCTTTGAATAAAAAGAGTTGAGAGATAGTTTACGGCTGTCCTTTTGGAAGAGTCGCCAGTGATTTTTCAGGGCTCGATAGGGTAGTGACTTCTTATCGAACTGGTTCATAATTGCAATTCTTGTCTTTAAAAAGGCACGTCCAAGGTGCTGGATGATGTGGAAACGATCAAGAACGATTTTTGCGTTTGGAAAGAGCTTGCGAGCCAGTGGAATATAAGCTCCAGACATATCCATCGTGATAAACTGTACCTGTTGTCGGACTTTCAATGGATACTTCAAAAAGTAGTTTCGTATAGTAGTTTGGCGGCGATTATCAAGGATGGTTATGAGTTGGTTTGTCTCATAATTCTGCGCCACAAAAGCCAATTCCCCTTTCTTGAACCCAAACTCATCCCAGGACATAACAGCAGGGAGTTTGTCATAATGTTCCTTGAAAGTAAACTGATCAAGC
>OLWA01001954.1_pt1 | contig 19676 bp, 11 predicted proteins | sample 1673251 | NCBI WGS metagenome assembly OLWA01 (sample SAMEA3178937, study PRJEB25190) | human gut metagenome | biome: human gut; feature: human-associated habitat; material: faeces | place: Austria | collected 2013 | reverse complement strand
TCCCGGAGATTTTCTCAGGTTGTACGCCAAAACAATAGCGATACACCTTCCCCTTTTTCCTTCCGTCATGCCGTAAGGTATCACGTGACGCTTCAAACTCATTAAATCCGAATTGAAGAAAAGTTCCCGTTGTGTCACGCAACATCGTCCAACAATGATAATGTTGATAATCGGGTGAATAAACAAAATAGTCGGTCGCAACAGGAATTCCACAAGCACGCATAGCATATATTGTCAGGTCGCATGCTTCACGACAATAACCAATCCGGTTATGATAAAGAAAAACAGCATTCAAGTGAGGTACCCGAAAATCAGTATTGTAGATGTAATACAGCTTTCTCAGTTTCCCGTCAATGATCTTAGAAGCTTCAATAACATCATCCCCCTTATAAAGAGAATCGAGTAGAGTTCCATAATCTTCATAATACAATTTACGCCAATCCGATAAAGGTTCATCGGCTATTCTGTAAGGTAATATCAGTTCGCAAAAATCATCGAACGGCAAATTTCTATTCCAAGGATATTTCCTCCAAACTTCAAAAGCCAGGTCTATATTATCTATCAAATATTCCGCAGTTATCACTTGGGCGTCATATATCTTGGAGAGAGAGTTAAAAGAAATTCTGTTCCATTTATTCTTCTCCCTTTTAGATATAGGACGTCCTTCACAAACCCCAACTAATAAATGGTGAATAGAATCAAGTTCATTTCCTTCATAAGAATACCATCCCGGCATATTACGAATTAAAAAACGAGCTGCCTCCAATTTTTCCGGATCAGTTCTATAATGTTCTAATACCTTTTCAAGCTCCAAGCGATTATCGCCGGCAAAATCCAAAGCACATTCCAGCTGCTTCTCTTTCTCCGATCGACAAGCTGCTAAGATTAAGGCTAACAGGATAAACAATACATATTTCATAGTTAAAACGGTTTTATTCTTCCCCATAACAAACCCAGTAGTCATTTTAACCTCAAAAGGCTAAGTATCGCAGTTTGCTCATTTATCTCCTGTTGCTGATAAGCAGACGGAAATGCATCATCCGGGAATTCATCTGTATAAACTGTCACAAATGTATTAGGGATATTAGATGAAACCGGACGTCCCATTTCCGAATATCCAGGAATATCCATCTTAGTCAAATTTCCTTGCTCTATCCGTCCATCCTTCTTAAAATAGACAGACCACATTCCTTTATTGGGTGAATTAAAAGACCAAAGAGAGAAAACAAGATTCTTTCCATCCACTGTGAAAAGGCTGTATGTACACTCCTCTTTCGTCTCATACAATTCCCGGTCCGAGCAGTGAAAATCCGCCAACATAGGCAAATTAGACTTCTGCCTCATGGTTCTTATCACTGTATCATTCACAGCATCATATTGATAATAGCTTCCATCCACCGGATTATAGATTTTTATGGTTCCATCCTCTTGAGCGCACAGCGTATTCCAAGCAGAATGCACATAAGGAATCCCCTTTTCATATTCCAATAAGTTCTTCACTCTTCTCCCTTTCTGATCCAGAATCCAAAGTCCCTTACAGTTTTCATCTTCAGAAGGACGATGGCAGAGAAAACGGCCATCCGGCAACTCAACAACATCATTGAAAACAAGAGAATAAGGGAAGCTCAACGAATGAAGAAATTTTCCATCAAAACCGTAAGAATAAATAGTCCGTTTACTCATATCACAGACATAAACACAATCCTTTCCCACGAAAAAAGAGTCCATCTCTCTATACTCTCCCGGTCCCTCACCCCGCTGACCAATCGCATTCAAAAAAGTACCATTCTTGCTAAATCGAAATGCCATTTCTTGCTTTCTATCCGAAATGTAATAACAAGAATCTTTTGAAATTACATTATCGACCATACCCCAAAAATAAGGAGAAGGTAATTGCAGCCTGACAGACTCAATGGTGTCCACCAATACAGACATCGGCAGATATGGATTAGAAATAGACAGATCAACGGTCATTTCAAATCCCTTATCAACCTGTTTCCGACAAGATGAAACACAATATATAAACAATATTCCCACCACAATTAAACTGAAATTTTTCATAATATAAAAATTATAACCAGTAAATACCGCCATAACCAAACAAACAATTCTCTTTTTCCTCCTATTCTTTTTTTAACCGATAGAGATATAACGAATCTTTCACCACACATAAAACGACAAAAGAAGTACTTTTTTCACTATCTGTGAAAACAAATGGAAATATATCGGCAGGAAGACTAAATCCATATATAGTGTGAATCATTAATCTAGCGCATAACATATTATTTTCCATCCACTTGAACTATTTTTCACAGCAGCAAACAAACTCTGTTGGGTACTATCCACTGCAATATAATAAGCATCAGTATCTAACGAATATTTTTTAATCGGATTACCATCCCAGTCAAAAACCAATACGGTATCTGATTTTCGGTTATTTTCGTACATTTTTTTATCAGAATACAAAGCATAAACATACTTAGAGGTAGCGCTAAGATCTATATAACCCGTCTGAGTATTTTCTGTTAGATCGACATAATAAATACCTTCTTCATTAACGGGTTTATTGATTGGATCTCCCAACCTCAACGATTTTATCAACTCAATTTTATTGTTTACTATTTCAAAAAAGTCTATGTTGGACGAGAAGTTAATTGAACCGGCAAATGTATGTTTCTCAGGGTTCATTACTAAATTTCCTTGATTAGAAAGATATCTGGTGTATGTTTGAAAAGCGCTATCCGCAGCATTATACACATCCACACCGTAATCCAGCACACTGTCATTTTTGTTAAATAACAGATATTGGTAACGGGATTTATATGTCCCGGCACACAAAAAAGTCGTATCATCTATCGCTATGAGTTTTGAAATCTGTGCCTCCGGAATTTTATATTGCGCCAGACGTACCGGTGAACCATCCTTCTTGCGACTGTTGCGTAAAGAGTCAAGGCTGTATTTCATCACAATGCGTGTTTGGTCATCAAAAACAGTGAAACCGCTTTTCGTTAAGTAGCCATAACAGGGTGAAGGCAGTTCAGCCGGACCCTGTCCGATAGTCCCAAAACGAGCGATATATTCACCTGATTTTTTGTCAAACAGCGTATAGCAACATCCCGAGTGATAGTCATTAACTATGAGATTCTTTCCGTCACAACTTAATCCCTCTATTATTGCTATAGAATCTTCATTAACATAAAAGTCCTTCTTTTGAGACAGAGATTGGGATTCAGAAAACAATTCCAGAACTGTATGGGATTTCTCTTTTTCGCATGCCCCCAAGATACACATAGATGACAACAGAAGTAGGGTGACGCTTAAGTACGGTCGTTTGATCATGGTTCAATATTATTATTTTTTTTCACAAAATGCTGTTGCAAAAACCGGATAGTTCTTTTTGTTTATTTAGTTAGAAGTCATTATCTTACCATTGCAAAAAGATAAATCCTATAACAAACGCCAAGATAATATTTAAAGATTCAATCTCCAATCAAAAGATCCTTTTTTCTTTTCATAATTATTATATTGTAAAGGTAATGATGTTATATCATTTCTTTGTGTATAATTTTTAGAAATATCATTATCATCTATCAAATCTCTAGCCATTGAAGATGTATTTCCGTTTACAATTATATGCCAATTATCTGCATTTTCAGAATTTGTTTTATCAAACACTCCTTTTACAGTTTCATTTGTTATAATTGTAGATTTATAATTTCTTCCATCAATTTCATGATTATTTATAGTTGAATGCATTTCTCTATTATTTTCTGGTTCTTTTTCAACCTTTCCAATAATTTCATTTGAATCCGCATCAGTAACATTCTTTCCACCTTCTCCAATAGTCGTATCTATTTTATATTCTGGAACTTCATGAATTCCATCTCCATAAATATAATATATTTTATATCTATCTTCAATTACACCACATTTTGTTCCATCTCCAAATGAATATTTTCCATTTTCATCAGTGTAAGTTACCGCTTTAGATATAGTGCTTTCTTTACCATCATCACTTATTCCATATATTGTTGCAATTCCTTGATCATTTCCATCATTATCAATTCTATGTAATTCAACTCTTACACCATTTACTCCCTTTTCTGTTCCTTGATCATAATTTCCATTTCCAACTCTTTCTCTTAATCTTGAACGTTCTTCCGTATTTTCATCTTCAAAAATAGCTCCCGAAATAGTTCTATATTGTAATTGATTATCCTCTGTTAAATCTAATTTAAATAATGGTGCCATACTTGTATCATCTTCTACTTTTTGCAATAAATTATATATATTTAAACCAGTTTTATCTGTTATTTCATTAGCAATTTTATTTAAATAATCTTCTAAATTTGTTGCAATTAATTTTTTTAGAGAATCTGAAACTTTTCCAGCTATTTCATCCTTACTTCCAATTATTTTATCTAAGAAATCTAAGCTTAATCCAGAATTATTTCCTCCACTTTGATTTAGTTGCTGCAATATATTTTCAGTAGTTTGATCAATTCTATCTGAATAGAAATCTGTATCAATTCCATGTTCTTTTAATAGTTTTGATACACCAGTTATAACATTTATTATTGCATCACCTGGTTGAGAATCTCTATCAACTCCAGCATATCCAGATAATAACATCCATGGATGCATTATTGCACTTTGACCGTTTAAGCACATTGTATTTAATCCATATCTTGTTGTATATGATGCTATTTCAGAAATATTGTTTATCAATAATTTCTTGTTAAGCATTAATTTTTGAACAACATCTGTATTTCCTGATAAATCAACTTTATATGTTAATGGTATTTTCTTTGATTTTGACGTTGGTAAAATCCATGTTTTTCCTAATATATTAGTTACAACACAGTTATAACTTCCTGTTGTTGAAACAATATTTCCATCTGATCCACCTAATTTATGCCAACCATAATCACTATTTTTATATTCATTTCCAGAATCATCCTTATAAGAATAATCGTCACTATATGTATAACAATCATTTTCATAATAATTAACAATCTTATTTATCCTCATAGGTAAAGTATTTGATTGATTTCCTGCTTGAATCCAATATGTTACATATATTTCAAAAGATTTCTCTCTATCCGTAATATTACTATTTACATATGAAATATTTGCAGGATTAATTTTTCTTGTATATTGTCCTGTTATTGATTCTGTAATAAGTTTTAGCTTATTAATATCTTCATTTGTTATTAAGTCTTTATCTCCATTTGATACTGGTACATTAAATGCATGTACACCAGCATTAATTGCACTAATTGCATCAACTAAATCATAATTTCTTAAATTATAATTATATGTGTATTCTTGTCCATTCATTACAACTCTTGCTTGTAATATATCTGATTTTAACATTGCATCTGGTTGTTCTCTTGGTGTTAATCCACAATTAATATTAGTTATTTCCCATGTATCAGTCATTTGTTTTATATTATAAGCATGTTTTACTTTTGTTCCAACCGTATATGGTACTTTATATACATTTATATTTTCTAAGAATGATAAAGCTCCATCTGATAATACAATTGCAAGTTTCTTTATTAATTCTGCCCATATAACTTTTGAACCATTCTTAAACGTAAATCCATTACAATTTACAGAACTTGATTTCAAGAAATCCTCTATATTTGCATTATCTAAAGACAAATCTGTATGTGAATTCAATGCTTTCTGTATCCATGCTGGTTTCCAGAAAGAATATATTGATCCACTAGATACATTTGGATTAGCAAAGAAATTCAAATTTACAAATAAATTTTCTAGCTCATCCATCAATTCTAAATTATCTGATGAAATTCCTAATTGTCCAAGAACTGATGATAAATTTGAAAAGGCAGCATGTGAGCCATGAGTTTTTTCTTTTATATCAGATTCAAACATAACTGATACTGTATCATATTTACTTGAAATTTGTCCTATATATTCTTTTGAATTTGGTGCATCACAGAAATTAATTGCTCTTGCATGTTTTGATGATTTTGAGAATTTATATCCAGTAAGCATTTTTTGTACAATTCCTTTTGTTGATGCCTTTATTGTATAAGTATTTAAACTCTTTTCTTCTGCTTGTGGTATTGCATTTCCATCGTCATCCATCTTATATGTTATTTTATTGTGTTCTGTTTTATCATTTCCTACATATTGTATTGTATCTAATGCTCCTTTTATATTAAATATGTCAAGTATTTGATTTGCAACACCTTCTTCTTGACTCTTTATTCCCAAATATTCACCAACTAATTCTAAAAGTTTTCCTAATCCAGATTCATCTCCTATATTATTTAATGAATCTAGCACTTTACTTATTGTTGAACCAAATTTTAAATTTTCCAACATTTTTCTATAGAAATTACTGTTGCTATTATTATAATCATTAAGTGCATTATTTTTATCTGATAATCCTCCGGTTATACTACCAATCAATGAGTCCTTACTTCCTAGACTCTGGATTACCTTATTTAATTCACTTGAATTTTGTGAACCATCAAGATACGAATCATCACTTTCCAATAAATTTCTTATAGAATCTCCTATTGAATCATCTAACAATATATTTGATATACCACTTACTAAGTCTGTAGTAGTTACTCCTTGTGTTGTTATTTCATTAAATTTACTATCTAATATTATTCTTTCTATATCTGATGTTTCCGCTTTAGATGTATATTCTTCATTTACTGCATTATCTATCCTCTTGGTTGTTGTATATTCATAACCATTATATTCAAATTCAACATATGAATCATTAACTTCGTTAAATCTATCTTCATCAAAGAAATATAATTCTCCTGGTCCAAAATCTATAAGCTCTCCTAATGCCCAATTTATTGGATTAGATTCCAAATATTTTTTGTCCCATTTTCTTAACCACAAATTAACTTTTGTTTCCATATTCCAAGTTCCATCTGCTGCAGTTTTTGTTGATGAGATTATTATTCCACTCTTAGTTCTCCAAGTTACTTTTATATCACCAATACCAGATTTATCTCTATCTTTCTCATCATCAATACCGTTTACAGAAACTCCTGCTTTATTTGTATCTTCATCAATAAAGACCTTACCTGATATTTTTATTTTTCCTTTATCTTTATCATTATCTGTTGGTGTATATTTATTAATAATTTTTACAGTTACTTGTAATGAAGTAATAATATCTGTACTAAACTCATGTCCTAATGAAGCTTGAGTCCAAGCCTCTATTTCTTCATCTGAAACTACTTTTGGATAAATTCTTTTTTTACCAGAGCTGTCTATATATGTACTTGAAAATGTGGCCATTAATGGATAACTTGCTTTAGTAAACTTTGAATTTATTATATATTGTGAATCTCCTCCAAGCCATCCCCAACAAGCCCCTCTATAAGTCTTTATCCAATTTTCTAATTCCTGGTTTTGATGCTAAATGAGCAACTTTTCCATTTCCTATATAGATTCCACAATGACCATGTTTTGAATTTTGATTACCATATCCATAAATAACCGCTCCTACTGGTACATATGAAAAATCACTAGAAATTCCAGATAGCACTCCCGCATTACGTGCATTTAACATTTCAGATTGATATGGTGCATTTGCTTTTGCATATACTTGTTGAGCCCATGCTAAACACCATCCAGTTTCTTGACCAAGAAAATTCCCATTTTCTCCTGCACTTTTGGCCACTTCTGCTATTTTTTTCTGTAATGAATTTGCTGTTGCATTTTCATTCGATTGGCTTTCTGATGGATATCTATTTCCATATTTTCCTACTGTTTCTTCATTTTCTGAATCATTATTATTCAAGTATTCAGTTTTTTCCAATGACCATCCAGAATCTTTGCCTTCTTTATATGTATAATCTTCTTTCTTTCCTGATAATAATTTAGCATAAGTACCAATCCACTCATACTCATCTTCACTACCAGATTCTGAACTCTTTAATTGTTTATTAATAGTTGTTGTTCCAACAAATTTATTACCGTCTTTTTTATAGATAGAAATTGTTATTGTATTTGGAACTAATGTTTCAGCTTTTGATGTTCCATTATAATTCCATTCTTTCTTTATTGTTAATTTAAATCCTCTGCCACCATCTTCTTCTTCGTCATCAATTTCACCATTTCCAACAGCTAATATCAATTCTTGCAATCCTTTTGTTTCTTTCCAATTTACTTTTTGTGGTTCCTTTAATCCATCCCTAATTTCATACAAAGTTTTAGAACTATCTTCTTTTGAATATCCTGACATATATAATATTTGAGCTTTATATTTTTTTCCACCCATATCAACTTCTTGCTCAAATTCGCTTCTTTCACTATCTATTTTACTTTGGATTTTATCATATTCGCCACCTTGCTTATGTTTCCAATCACTTACCCCTAGATTATCAAGCAAATTTGATTGGTTCCAATAATAATACACCATTAATTGAGCTGGATTATAGTTATTCTCATCTCCATATCCTAATTCTGAATTCTTCTTATTAGTTGTTGTCCCTGCATTACCATCCATATCTGTTCCAGATTCAGTGTATCCACCATATGGTCCATTTACAGATACCGCTGCAGCTAAATATTGAGCTAATTGAACTGTATCTGTATCACTATATTCTGTTTTATCATATCCACCACCATTTTTATATGTATATACATAAACTGTATCTTTTTCAATTTCTATATATCCATAAATATGATATAACCATCTGTGTTTTGAATTTATATGAGCACCTTTATTAACACAATATGCAACATCTGTAAGTTTCATAGATTGAGTATATGCCATTTCAATTGTACTACCAGCATACTGATTAGTTGCTTCATGTTTTGAAAAATATCCTTCAATATTTGATTCTGTTTTTAATTCTGTAAATATAGTATCTACAATTCCCGTACTTCTTTGATTATAAGTTCTATTTCCATCCGAATCAGTTCTTGTACTAGGTCCTGCCGCTCCAGCAGCTTTTTCTCCAGTTACATACTTCTCACCAGAATAAGCATTTACAACATTTTTTCCAAATAAAATTATTAACATTGTAAGAAGGAATACTATAATTATTTTAATTTTACTTTTCATAAGATTCTACCTCCTTTCCTTTTAAATTCTTTGTTTCTTAATTATTACCAAATTAATTGCTATTCCTATTAATACAATATTTACTACTGCTAATATTATATATGCAACTATCTGTATACCTGTTTTTATTCCTATATAAACATCTGCAGAACCTAAATCATCTTCACCATTCATTTTATTATTTGGTGTTGAATCAATATCTGAAATACCATATTCATTATATGCTTCATATATTTCTGCCATATTGTTAATTAATCCTACATTTTCTTCTGTCATTTGTTTTGTTAAAACTAATTTTATTTCTTTTGTTTCTCCAGGTTGTAATTTCACATTTTCTAATTGTTTTGTATATAAATTTCCATCCATTATATACCAATTTGAATTTAATTCAGATCTAAATGTTAATCCACTTGGCATATAATCTATTATAGAACTTACATATCCTTCAACTTCACCAGCATTTTTTACTTGAATATTATATTCAACAATAACTGTTGAATTCTTTAACTGTTTTCTGTCTATTTCTACTTTTGCAAATGTTTTATTTGCAAAATCATAACTTTTTGTTCCTTTATTATTTTGAACAGTTATTTTGCTAACATATTTATTTAATTCTAAATCGAATTTTGGTCTTGTCTTTAAACCAATATTAATATTTGGTGTATCCCAATCTAAATATATTGTATCTGTTACTCCACATACTACATTTTGTCCATTAATATTTATAGTTTTTAATACAACACTTGAAATTCTGCTCTCATTTTCAGAATCTGCTTTATATGTTGTTAATTCATATTCATTAGTATCATACTCAAACAATATTATATATTCTCCTAAAGCAACTGATGTTATTTGATACTCTCCATTAGCATTAGTCTCAACTTCTATTGTTTTTCCTGTTGAATCTTTTAAATAATCATTTGTAACAACATCATAAGCCTTAACCTTTATTCCCTTTAATAATTTTTCTGAATCTTCTCTTATTCCGTTTTTATTTTCGTCAAGCCAAGCAACTCCACTTATTAAATATTTTTTTGTTGTTTCGTTATTATCATCATTATTATTGTCATTATTACCATTATTGTTGTCATCATCTGAATCAATATTATAGTTTTGTCCATCAATTCCCTTCATGTAAAACTTTATCTCATTAGATTTTTTTTCTTCTTTATTAATTTTAATTACAGCATAATTTGAAATTTCTTTTGTTTTGAATTCTTCTCCAACTACAGTTTGTACCCATGCAGAAACTGTAAATTGAGCTTTACTTCCAACTGGAATTGTAACATCATATGATAAATTATTATCAACATATTTACTTTCTGGAATTTCAACAGCAGGACTTGTTACAGTTTCATTACCATTTTCTTCTTTTAAAACAGATAATGCAATATTGTCAATTTCTATATAATTAGAGAATTGATCTTTTACTGTTACATTAGTATCTAATGTTCCTGTATTTGTAACTATAATTTTATATACTACATATGCTCCTTGGTCTGTATAACTATTTTCTCTAGAACATGTTACTTCTACTTTAACATCATTTTTAAATACTTTTTCTCCTGTTTCATTTGAATTGTATATTTCACCTTCTTTATCTTTAGCTGATAAAGAAATTGTTACTTTTTCAGATTCTGTACTAATAACCCCTTTAATTCCAATTGAAATTGTTTGACTTGCTGGTATTGAAGAAATCTTAATCACTTGAGATAGATTATCTGTATATAAATTTTCACCTATTCTTACTTCTTTTAAATTTATTCCATTAGTATTAATTTTTAACTCTATATCATTTATTTCTTCATTAGTAAAATTAGTTATTTCACCAATATATTCAGTTGTATCATTATTTTGTCTATCTTTAAAATCACTAACATCTTGTCTTATTTTTACACTAATTTTTGCTGTCTCTATTTCATTTTTTAGTTCTGCTGATATTTCTGTAACATCACTACAGCTTGCTGTAGCTTTATTAGAAATCTCATCAACTTTTTCAGTAACTCTTAATTCATATGTTCTAGAAAATGTTTCATTAGCTTTTAATTTTTCTATTGTATAAGTTATTTGAGTGTCTGTATTAGCTAACTCTGTTCCTGCTGGAACCTCTCCATTTAATGTAACATTTCTTATAGTTTGTGTTCCTATATTCTTAACTGATATAGTATAAGTGATTACATCTCCTACTCTTACTTTATCACCATTTTTTAACTCATTTCCTCCAACTGTTGCTGACATTGATGTTTCCATCTTTATTTCTTTTGGAGTTACTATCTTTATAGCATTTGATTCTGTTTCAACATTTTGCTCTGAGTCTGTATCATATACAGTTTTATATTTTAATTCTGTTTCAACATTAGTTGGTATTTCTGATGGAAGTGTTAATGTTAATTTTGATTCAAAGTTATTTTCTTTAGCTAAAGTATCATTTAATACTAACAATACTTTCTTTGAATCTGCATCTAATTCTGTTTTCCATCCATTTTCTTCTTTTGTTATATCTACTGTTGCTTGTTCATTTTGTGTATAATATATTTTAGCTCCATTAGCCTCAATATTTTTTAATTTTGTTTTTATTACATCTAATTCTGTCTTTCCACATGTAGGTAATTGAACTTCAACTTTAACATTTTTCATATCTGTTTGTGTATTATTTATTACTGTTAAATCAAAATTAACATCTTTACCTGCTTGATCTTTTGTTATTTCTATTGTTTTTCCTTCTGATTCTACCATTGTCATAGTTTCAACTTGGTATGTATCTGAATTTAATGTTGAAATAACACCTGTTGGTGATGAAATATTAATTTTTTGTTCTACATAACCTTTTAAGTTTTCATCAGCAGATAATACTTGAATATCACTTTGACCATAATATCTTGTAGCATTTTCATTAACATATTCCATTGTTATTTTACTTGTTTTATTTGGTGCTGTTTTTGATAATTTTACGTTCAATTCAATTTGTAAATATATTTGTGTTGCTAATGTTTCTGGATAATCTATTTGTTCTCCAATTAGAACAAGTGCTACAGCTTTATTATTTTTATCATATCCAGCTGTAATAGCAAAACCTTCTGCATATAACTTATCTGCATTAGTTATTTCTACTTCCTCAACTTCTTTTGGTAAATTTATTCTTATTCCAGCATTTTTAAATAAATCATATTGTTCACCATCTGTAACTAGTTTTACTCCTAATACAAGTTTATTTTCTTGCAATGTTGATAAACTTCCCTTATTATCAACTATTGTTAATTCAGCTTTTGTTTCTGTCTCTTTTAATTCAATGTTACGATTTATAACATCTTTTACTATTTCATTTTCTCCTTGTATTCCAGCTACTGACACTGTATTTTTCATTGAATTTACTTGTTTCAATTGTTCTCTCGTATATTCATTATCTTCTAAAGCTTTAGTATGTATAAAATCAATTTTTCCATTTTTTACTGGATTTGTAGTTATAACTCCAATTTTACTTATTTCATCATCATATGTAAGTATAACATTTCCAGCTGTATTTGCTTCAGTATCTTTATTAATTGTGAATATATTTCCATCATATATTATTGAAAGCTCTCCATCTTCTCCTAATATATCTAAAACTTGTGCTTTATTAACTTGTGTTGTTTTATAAATACTATTAGCTGATAGTTCTTCTGTATTTGTAACAAATTTTTCTTCACTCTCTGTTACAACTATACTATTAATTATATCTGCTTCTGTTAAATATACAGTAGTTGTATCCATATATGGAATTTCTTCTGGATAATATGAAGTTGTATTAGAATATAATTTTCCTTTATACATTTCTGTTTTTGAAGAATTTTCTTTTACTATTAATGAATTGATCTTTTCTTCATTTACTTCAGTTTGATTTTGAGCACTTATTATTTTTTCTTCATTATTATATAATGTAATATTTACTTGTGTATTTATTTTATTGTAATTTTCTATTGAGTCATTTTTTATTGTTGTATTTTCATCATATATCAATGTTACTACAAATTCATCCCAAGCATCTTTTTTCCATTTTATTATTTTACTATCATTTTCTTTATTTTCTACAGAGAAAGTTACTTTTCCATTATCATTAGAAATATCATTTATTACTTTTGTGTCTTCATTATTAGTTGCTGTTGTTTTTAATGCCATTGCTTCTACTTTTTCTGGTTTATTTTCAGCAAATGGTGCTACCACACTAATTTCTGTCTTTTTAACAGGATATTCATTATTAGCTAATCTTGTTTTTACATATAATTGAATAACTCTTTTTGTTTCTTCACCAACTTTTGTTTTTATGTTAGTTATAACATTTGTCTCAATTTCAGCATTTGCATTTGTACTTGGTACCATATTTACTGTTACTGTTTTTGTTATTCCAATAGTATTTGATTTAGCACTAGCTTTAATATATGTTCCTTCTAAACTTAGTGTTGTATCTTTAGATAATATATTTGTAGATATTTCTTCAGCATTAGTCATTTTTACTGGTACTTCTATATTTGCAGTTTCTCCAGCATTAATTTGTTTTAAACTAATTGCATTTTCTTCTACTTTAGCAACCATAGTGTTTTCAATCTTTTGAGTTGTATCTATTTTAAAATTACCATCTCCTATTTTAACACTTCCATTAAAATATCCTTCATTTTTAACTGATATAGTTAAATGTAATTTTAAATCTTGTTTTGTAACATCTTGATTTATCTTTTCTACTTTAGTTCCATTTTCTGTTGTAAAATATGCAGAGAATTCTACATTTTCTGTATTATCCGCAGCATAACTTTTTAAGCCTATTCCAAGAACAGAAAAGTCTGTTGTCATCAAAACAATAATCATTAGTATTGATAATATTTTTTGTAATGTTTTCATATTCTTTCTCTCCTTTTATAAACATTATTCTTTTTCATTTTAACAAATTTCGCCATATTTTTCAATACAAATTTTAATATTTTCATTGATATTTAAGGGTTTAAGTCCATTTTTTGCTTAGGGATTTATCGTTTTGATTCAAATATTACATTTTTATTAAAATTTCAATATAATTTACTAGACTTCTGGCAAAAGATCTACGGAAAACTAACTTTCTTTGCTTTAAATTTCACAATATTATTTTTATATTCATATAATATTTTATATAACATATATATATTATATACATTTTAATTATTGGAGTGTGATAATTATGGATAATATGGATGATTTACTTAATAATGTAAAAAATATGATGAATAGCGGAAATATTCCTCCAGAAGTTCAACAAATGATGAATAATATAAAGTCTTCTAGCTCAACAACATCATCTTCACAGAATTCGTCATCTCAAAATATGGATATAAATAAAATTTTGAGTCAAGTTTCTCCTGAAATGCTAAATAATATAAGTTCTATGCTTAATTCAACTTCTTCTAATTCATCACCTAATAATTCTTCTAATTCAAATAACTTTAATCTTGATATGAATACAATTTTGAAAATGAAATCTATTATGGAAAATATGAATAATAAAAATGACCCGAGAGCCAATTTATTGTACTCATTAAAGCCTTATTTAAGGGACAGTAAGAAAAATAAAGTTGATCAATATGTTAATATGTTAAATATTAGTAAAATTGCTGATATTATGAACAAACAAAATCCTGATAAAAAAGACTAATTAGTTATAATATATAAGGAGGAAAAATATTATGCAGAATTTTTATAGAAACTATTCACCCTTTTTCTATAACAATATTTATAGAAAGAATTTTATTCATTCTACTCCTAATGTTTTTTCTTTTTCCCCTAGCAATTCAAGAAATTTAAATAGTAATATTTTTCCAAATTCTCATCAAAATATAGAAAAATTTTCTTCTTCTTCAAATAATGAATATTTTAATAATTCCTCATCCAAAAATCTTCCACCAAATAAAGATTTCATTTTAGATTTATTTGGCTTGAAGTTATATTTCGATGATGTTTTAATTTTAAGTTTAATTTTTTTCTTATATAAAGAAGATGTAAAAGATGAAGGCTTATTTCTTGCATTAGTTTTATTGCTTATCAGTTAATTACTATAATATTTTTTAATCACAAAAAAAATTAAAGGAAGCTTGGATTTTTCTCCATTCTTCCTTTTTATTACCATTTTTCTATTTCTATTTTATCATTTTTTACACATATATATGCTCTAGCAACATTAAAATTGTCTGTCCTATCAATCTCCTTTACAATATTTGAAATTCTTACCTGTAATGCTTCTAAATTTCCTGCTGTAATTATAGCATCTTTATTTCCTTTTGCTCCTGCATGTGCAAGTCCTCTTAAATTTCCTTGTACTATTATATTATCACCAGCAATAACTTCTGCTCCTGCATTAACATCACCTATAATTACAACACTACCTTTTGCTTCGATTTTTTGACCAGACCTTACTGAACCTTTTTGAAAAATAGTATCAGAATTCTCTATTTTTTCTTTGTAACTTCTTATAATACTATGTAGTCCTAAACTTGTTGGAGTATCAAAATTTATTTTCACATCAAGATATTCATTCACAAGATTTTTAATATCATTCAACTCCTGTTCTGATAATATTTTTCCAGAAAACCTAATTGGTATTTTTTCTTCTTGATATAACTTAGTTAATTCTAACATTTTTATCTTTAGTTCTTCCATAATTTCTTCCTCTGTTGCATTATCTTCAATTTTAACTAATGTTTCTTCTTTTTTTAAGTTTATGCTAATACAACTCATTAAATTATCCTCCAAAATTTATAACTTTTTATCTCATTTGTTCTACATATGGTATAGCCGTTAAGTTTTCACTTATTTCTTCCGCAACATTCATTCCAAAATATTGTGTTAATACATCTCTCGCAACTTCTGCTGCATAGTTTCCATGTCCACCATTTTCTATCATTACAGCTATAGCTACTTCTGGATTATCAAATGGTGCAAAACATACAAACCAAGCATTTACTATATCACTTTGTGCTGTTTCAGCAGAACCTGTTTTTCCAGCTACTTCTACAATAAAATTTTTAAATATATTATATGCTGTTCCTCCAGCTTCACTTGTTGCCATTCTCATTCCTTCTTTTGCTATTTCTATACTTTCTGCACTTATTTCTATTCCATCATCTTGATCTGTTATTCCTAATTTATTATTTACAAACTTTCTAATTTCCTCTTGTGATGCTTCAGTTCCATCAGAATTTAGAATTGTTTTTACTATTGTTGGTTGCACAACAGTTCCTCCATTGGCTATTGATGAAATATATTTTGCAATTTGAACTGGTGTAAAACTATTATCACCTTGACCTATTGCTGCACTTAGTGTATCTCCTGGTCCCCAGCCATCTTTTCTTTGAGCTAATGTTCCTGTTTTTTCACTTGGTAATTCTATTCCCGTCAATTTTCCTAATCCAAAATGTAAAGCATATCTTGCTATTGCATCAATTCCCATTCTATCTCCAGCTTCATAGAAAAAGTAATTGCAAGAATGTTGAAGTGCTTGTGTTACATTTAAATATCCATGTCCTCTATGGTAACTTGTATAATACCAACATTTTCTTGGTGGATAATATTTTGTATAAACACCTGTATCATTAATTTTTTCTTTTGATGTTATAGCTCCTGTTTCAAGTCCAGCTATTGCAGTTATCATTTTATATACAGAACCAGGCTCATATGTTCCTTGTATTGCTTTATTTAATAATGGATGTGTTTCACCATCATTCATATAATTCCACTTATCTGCTTCTAATTTTCCAACAAACCATTGGGGATCGTATGATGGATAACTAGCCATTGCTAAAATTTCACCAGTATTTACATTCATAACAACTGCTGCTCCGCCTTTTGCATCATAAACTTGAGAAAATCCTCCATTTTTAATTTTTTCTACACAATTTGCTAAAGCTTCTTCTGTAACCGATTGTAAAATTGAATCTATTGTTAACATTATATTACTTCCAGCTATAGCTTCTTTTGTTATATTTTCACCCGTTATTGTTCCATCTACTGACATTTCAACTTGTTTTTGTCCATTTGTTCCTTTTAAGTATTCTTCAAACATTGATTCTATGCCAGTTTTTCCAATAATATCATCCATATCATATTTATCTTTTCTTTGTTGATATTCTTCATCGCTTATCGTTCTTGTATATCCGATTACATGTGCTGCTAATGTTCCATTATTATATACTCTTTCTGCTGTTGTATCTATACTTATTCCAGGAAATTCTCCATTTCTTTCATTTATCTGTGCTACAACAGTATCATTTACATCTTTTGATATTGTTATTGGCTTAGTTGCACTATATCCTGTTGTTGTAATTAAATATCTTATTGAAATTATTTTTCTTGCCTCTTCTATATTATCTGTTGAAATTTGATATTTAGATTTAAATCTATAAAATGCTTCTTCTGCTGTCGCATTTTCTGAAATTTTATATTTCTTTTTCCACTTTTCTAATATACTATCAGATATTGTATATTCAAATGGTGATATTGTTATTGGAAATGTATCTGAATATGTAGCTTGTTGTTCATTTAGCAAATTAACTAGTTTTAATATTGCATTATTTAATTCTTCATCAGATACATTTGTTTTATATATTTCGACATTATTAACTGCCCTAATTCCAGCTAATTCCATTCCAGACCTATCTAAGATAGAACCTCTTACAGAATCTATTTTACTTATTCTTGAAAGTCTAGTATTAGATTGTTGTCTATAACTTTCTCCATGAACTACTTGTAAGTTGAATAATTGAGCAATAAGAATTATACCAATTGCATATACAAGTATTGTTATTATATTAAATCTAAAATTAACTTGTTTTACTCCCATTTCTTGTTCCCATGAAGTATCTTTATCAAAGCTAATTCTTTTGTTCAATTTTCCACCTTCTTTCTATCTTTTAAAAATATCTCGTCAAAATTTTATCACCTTTTATTTCACTTTCAACTTCATAACCAACATTCTTCATAATTGGATATATAATTGTTATTATTAAAATATTATAAATTATTTCAATTACAAAAATTTTCAAAAACGGAAATATTTCTACACTTACATTAAAAAATATTATTTGAAAAATATATAATAATACCTCATATATTAATGTGCAAAAAGCACCTATAAGAAGTATTACTATTCTACTATCTTTAGAAAAGTTCTTATCAAACGCTCCTCCTATAACCCCAACAATTGCTAAACAAATCGAAGTTATTCCAATATTTTTTCCAATCCACAAATCCATTAAAATCCCATATATTACACCATATATAATTCCTCTACTTCTTCCCATAAATAGACCTATGAAAAGCACTAGTATTACTATTATATTAGGTTGCACTCCTGCTATTGTAAAATTCACAAAAAACAAGGATTGTAATAGGTAGATAAATATAAACACCAAAATTAATGATATATATATTAATGTCTTTTTCATGTATAAAAACTCTCTTTCATTATTTTATTATTACAAGTACTGTTTCTAGTTTATTAAAGTCTACGGCTGTTTCAATTACAGCATATGAATCAATTTTATTTGTTCCTGTTTCAACTTTCTTTATTCTTCCTACATGTATTCCTTTTGTATAAATTCCGCCCATTCCTGATGTCTCTACACTATCTCCTTGAATTACGTTTGAACCTATTTTTAAATTTGTTGCTTTTAATGTTGATTCACTTTCTATCGTTCCTTTACATGTCATAACATCTCTTGTTGTACTTGCTAAACAACTTGTAGAACTTGCACTGTCAACAATTGTTTGAATTTTTGCAGTTTTAGCTGTTGTTGATACAATATATCCCACAAGACCTTCATCAGCAATAACTGTCATATTTTCTTTTACACCATTATCTGATCCTATATTTATTACTAGTGTTTTTGAATAATTGCTTATATCTCTTGATATAATTGTTCCTGGAACAGTTGTATATTCACCATATTTTTCCGCTAAATTTAATTGTTGTTTTAATTGTTCATTTTCCGTTTTCATTACTTCAAATTCTTCATCAGTTAATTTCCCGGGTTTATTAAGAATATCTGGAGGAATAAAAAGTTTTCCTAAATCATGTACATATCCACATATAGTGCAAAATACTGTGAATTTTGTTCCCATATGTAAGTATTCACATATTCTACAGCAAAGGTTTGCTACATTTTCACTATGTCTACGTGTAAACATATCTAGTTGTCCTAAAACTTCTATTTGATATCTCATTGTTTGTTCTAAGTTGTAAGACTTTAAATTAGTAGGACTATAAAAATCAAATTGCTCGCTTTTCATAACTTCTCCTTTGTAAAATAATACTAATTTTATAATACTATAAAAGAAAGTTTTTTACAAGAGGTTAGAAATTATATAGTAAAATTATTCTACGGACTGCCAATTAAATTAAAATAAACAAATTGGTCAAGTGAACAGTTAAATTAACCCAATTAATTTTGTATTAGCTATTGAAAATTCAAAAACAATATAGTAGAATGAATAATGTATATAACAATACTAAACAGGCACGGATAATGTCGAAAAAGTACGAAAAAAGTAGTATTGTAAAATAAACAAAAAGAAAAAGGGGCAACGCAAAAATGACAAAAGCTAAAAC
>OLWA01001952.1_pt1 | contig 19680 bp, 20 predicted proteins | sample 1673251 | NCBI WGS metagenome assembly OLWA01 (sample SAMEA3178937, study PRJEB25190) | human gut metagenome | biome: human gut; feature: human-associated habitat; material: faeces | place: Austria | collected 2013 | reverse complement strand
TGCAGCGCCGCACTGGTACGTGGATCCGGTGAGCCACTGACAGGTGCTGAGATCATTCTTCTGAGTGATACAGGAGATGTATCGCTTCCGTCTTCTTATCAGCAGGGAGAACTGACAGTTGGAGACCAGAGTTATCCTTACTGGGCTGATCCGGAGAATGACCGGTATGATCTGATGTATGCTTTAAATACAAGAACCGGAGAAAAAGGATTTTATCAGTATGATTCATCAGATGGAACTTATCAGGCGGTTGAGACACCGACAGAGCAGGTAAAAGAGAAGACGAATGAGTCAGCTCTTTCTAAAATAGGAAATTTTATCGCAGATCATACTTTATTTGTCCTGATCGCAGCAGGAGCATTTGTTCTGATTCTTCTGATCCTCATGATCATTTTTGCAATCAAGCTTGTTCACAGAAATCAGGAACTGGATGATCTTTATGATGAGTACGATATCCCGTTTGAAGAGGAAGAAGAAAAGCCGGCAAAGAAGAAAAAAAACCGCAAGGCAGAGAAAGAGCCGGACGATGAGTATGAAGACGAGTATGACGATGAATACGACGAATATGATGACAGCGAGATAGAAGAAGATGAGAAGGCAGATCCTTTAAAAGGAGATACAAGAAATTTTAAGAGACCACGAAGAGGCAGAAAAAACCCGGAATATGATGTGGATTTTGTAGATCTGTAAGGAAAAGAGAGGCAGGCATATTATGAAATTGATCATAATGTGCCTGCTTTCAACATTTGTTAATCAAATGAACACACTTTCATCACAATCCTTTATTACTATATAACCATAAAAGAAATACAAAATAAATATAAGAGAAAGCGGGTATGAATCATGGATAATCAGTATAGTTATTATAATCCAAATGAGACAGAAGGAAATACATCAAACGGTACGACATTTTATAATAATGGACAGGGTGATGATGGAAAGACACCAAAAAAGAAAAAAGAGCATAAAAAAATGCCGAAGGCTGTTGCGGTAACAGGACTGGCACTGATGTTCGGAGTTGTATCAAGTGCTACATTCCTTACTACTAATTATGTGGGAACGAAAGTACTGAAGCTCGGAACAACGCAGAAAAGTACCAGTACTACATCGACCAGTGCAGTTACCAGTAATGCATCACTGACGAAGACATCCAGTGTGGTCACATCAGATGTATCCAGTGTGGTGGAAAATGTAATGCCATCCATCGTTTCTATTACGAATATGAGTGTGCAGGAGGTTCAGAACTATTTCGGAGGAACTTCCAAGCAGGAAAGTGAAAGTGCCGGTACAGGAATCATCATTTCACAGAATGATTCAGAACTTCTGGTTGTGACAAATAACCATGTGGTTGCCGGAAGTGATACACTGACAGTTACCTTTGCAGATGGCAACAGTGTTGAAGCAAATATTAAAGGAACGGATTCAGAATATGATGTTGCTGTGGTTGCAGTTCCGCTGGATTCTATTTCTGAAGATACGAAGAAGGCTATCTCAGTTGCAACGCTTGGTGATTCTACAGAGCTGAAAGTGGGAGAACCGGCGATCGCGATCGGAAATGCACTTGGATATGGACAGTCAGTTACAACAGGAGTCATCAGTGCTTTGAACCGTTCTGTATCAGAGACAGACCAGACAACCGGAGAAACGACAGAGAGCAGTGTGAAACTGATTCAGACAGATGCAGCGATCAATCCTGGAAATAGTGGCGGAGCTCTTGTCAATGCCAGTGGTGAAGTAATTGGAATTAATTCATCCAAGCTGGTAGGAGATTCTGTTGAGGGTGTTGGATATGCGATCCCGATCAGTGATGTATCAGATCTGATCGAGAACCTGATGAATCAGGAGACAAAGACCAAAGTTGCCGAAGCAGATCAGGGAGCAATCGGAATCAAGGGAATGAGCGTTTCTACAGAGTATTCCCAGCAGTTGAATATGCCAGAAGGTGTATATGTATCAGAAGTTACTAAAGGTGGCGGAGCAGAAAAAGCAGGCATGACAAGGGGATGCATCATTACAGGAATCAACGGAACAACGGTTTCAAGCAAGGATGATCTTCAGGAACAACTGCAGTATTATGCAAAAGGTGATGAAGTAGAGCTTACGATCCAGGTACCACAGAGCAATGGAGAGTATCAGGAGCAGAGTGTGAATGTTACTTTAGGAGCAAAGCAGACAAGTAAATAAAAAGCATAAAAGCTGAGTTTGTGTTATAATATGCAAAGAGGCTGACACTTTTACGAGCAAGAATCGCAGAGTGTCAGCCTTTTTTCTCATCAGTGCCGGACAGAATTACCGGTCAAATTCAGGATTGACAGCATAAAAATTCTTACTGTCCAGTTTTTCCTGAACAATGCGGAGACTTTCACCGAATCTTTGGTAATGTACGATCTCCCGTTCCCTTAAGAAACGGATCGGATCACAGACTTCAGGATCTTTGATCAGCCGGAGAATATTATCATAGGTAGTGCGTGCTTTCTGTTCTGGCACGACCTTGTAAGTACAACATATACAAAAATATAGAGGGTAAAGCAGATATTCCGCCTTTCCAGTGTATCAATTCAGACGTTCAGAAATGAGCGTCTATTTTTTTACCCTAAAACCAGAAAGGATGTGATACCACGAAGAAATCACCACCGCCGGAGCGTTCCCCTCCGCTTCCAGACCAGAACCCAAAAACAACTATCAAACACAACATTCAGAAAGGACAGGTACATCTATATGGAATTAAAATTCGTTATCCCCAACATGGAAAAGACATTCGGCAACTTGGAGTTTGCCGGAGAAGACAAAACAGAACAGAGAAGAATCAACGGACGCATGGCGGTACTCTCTCGCAGCTTCAACCTTTATTCAGACGTACAGAGGGCGGATGATATTGTGGTTATCCTCCCTGCCGAAGCCGGAGAGAAACATTTTGACTTTGAGGAACGTGTGAAGCTCGTCAATCCCCGTATCACCGCAGAGGGCTATAAAATCGGCACAAGGGGCTTTACCAACTACATTTTGCACGCTGACGATATGGTAAAAGCATAAGGAAAAGGAGGACATCAGACTATGAGATTAGCAAACGGAATCGTGATTGACAAGGAAGCAACATTCGGGGCATTGAAATTTTCTGCCCTCCGCCGTGAGGTTCACCTCCAGAATGAAGACGGCTCGGTATCAGAAGAAATCAAGGAGCGTACCTATGACTTAAAATCCAGAGGACAGGGGCGTATGATTCAGGTTTCTATCCCTGCCAGCGTGCCATTAAAGGAGTTCGATTACAACGCAGAGGTGGAACTTATCAATCCAGTGGCAGATACCGTGGCAACGGCTACCTTTCAGGGAGCAGAGGTGGACTGGTACATCAAGGCTGATGATATTGTTCTGAAAAAAGGTGCTGCCATGAATCCGCAATCACCAAAGAAAGAACCGCCAACAGAAAAATAAGTATGGACGCAATTACTGGATATGAAGAATACGAACAGGACTTCCGGCTGGTTTCTCTGCCGGAATACTGCTGGATGGCAGGTCAGCTTCTTATCGAAGCCCTAGAAGATTATCAGCCGCCGGAAAATCTGGCAGTTTATATGCCGGAATGTCTGTGCAGGGAGTTGTCCGGCTATACTTTTTTATTTCAAGCCCATATGGAAGACAACAAGAAAGGATATTCGCTGCTTTATATGGGCTATTTTTAATCACGGAAAGGAGGATTGTTCCCATGAAACAGCTTTTCCCCCGTGGAAAACGTATCCGCCCCACGGATAAAGACCTTGTGTTCCATACTGCCCTTGCCGCCCTGTTCCCTGTCTTCCTGCTGGTTGTCCTGCTGTTTCATATCCGGCAGATTGCCGGAACCAACTGGCAGGAAGTGTCCCTTTCCCAGATAGCACAGGACATAAATATCCCTTACCTGTTATTCAGCATGGGCGTGGCAGGGCTGGTGTGTCTTACAGCAGTTCTTCTGTTCTGGCGATACCGCAGGGACGAAGTAAAGCAGCTCATCCACCGCCAAAAGCTGGCAAGGATGGTGTTGGAAAACAAGTGGTATGAATCGGAGCAGAGAAAGGAAGACGCTTTTTTCAAGGACTTGTCTTCCAGCCGTTCCAAAGAAACCATCACTTATTTTCCCAAAATCTACTACCGGATGAAACAGGGCTTGCTCCATATCCGTGTGGAAATCACCTTGGGGAAATATCAGGAACAGCTCTTAAACTTGGAGAAAAAGCTGGAAAGCGGCTTGTACTGTGAGCTGACGGATAAGGAATTAAAGGATTCCTATGTGGAGTACACCCTGCTTTATGATACCATTGCCAACCGTATTTCCATTGAGGATGTACAGGCAAAGGACGGCAGGCTCCGGCTTATGGAAAATGTCTGGTGGGAGTATGACAAGCTCCCCCATATGCTCATTGCCGGAGGAACCGGCGGCGGAAAGACTTATTTCATCCTGACCCTCATTGAAGCCCTGCTCCGCACCAACGCCGTCCTGTTCGTGTTAGACCCGAAGAACGCCGACCTTGCGGATTTACAGGCGGTTATGCCGGATGTGTACTACAAAAAGGAAGATATGCTCGCCTGCATTGACCGTTTCTATGAAGAAATGATGAAACGCAGCGAAGACATGAAGCTCATGGAGAATTACCGGACAGGGGAAAACTACGCTTACTTGGGGCTTCCGGCAAATTTCCTTATCTTTGATGAATATGTGGCATTTATGGAAATGCTCGGCACAAAAGAAAATGCCGCTGTCCTCAACAAATTAAAACAAATCGTTATGCTTGGGCGGCAGGCTGGCTTCTTCCTGATTCTCGCCTGCCAGCGTCCAGACGCAAAGTATCTGGGGGACGGAATCCGTGACCAGTTCAATTTCCGTGTGGCTCTGGGGCGGATGTCGGAAATGGGCTATGGGATGATGTTCGGGGAAACCACAAAGGATTTCTTCCTAAAGCAGATAAAAGGGCGTGGCTATGTGGATGTGGGAACCAGCGTTATCTCGGAATTTTATACGCCCCTTGTGCCAAAAGGACACGATTTCCTCAAAGAAATAAAAAAGCTCATAGACAGCAGGCAGGGAGTGCAGGCGGCGTGCGAAGCGAAAGCCGCAGAAACGGACTGACCTGCTGTGGCTGGTGTGCCGCAAGGCACGCCAGCATGAACCCCTCGTATCTAACAGAGGGGTACAAATCGACAGGCAACAACCAAACAACGGGGCAGAATCCCACGGTACACAAGGGATTTTCCCATATCCGGCGTATGTCAACAAGGCTCTGAAAGTTGACATACGCTTTTTTAGACAGGAGGGATTTTCACTGAATGAAGAAACATGGGTACGGGACATCAAAGAGAAACGGGAAAGTTACGGTATCTCACAACAGAAACTTGCCCTAGCTGCCGGAATCACCCGTCCGTACCTGAGCGATATTGAAACGGGCAAGGCTCACCCATCCGAAGCATTACAGGAAGCCATCACGGAAGCTCTGGAACGCTTTAACCCAGACGCTCCCCTTGAAATGCTCTTTGACTATGTGCGGATTCGCTTTCCCACTACAGATGTGAAGCATATCGTGGAAGACGTGCTGCGGCTAAAGCTGCCTTACTTTATCCATGAAGACTACGGCTTCTACTCTTACACGGAGCATTACTATCTGGGTGATATTTTCGTTCTGGTATCGCCGGAACTGGAAAAAGGGGTGCTGCTGGAACTGAAAGGGCGTGGCTGCCGCCAGTTTGAAAGCTATCTGCTGGCACAGGAACGGAGCTGGTATGAATTTTTCATGGACGTTCTCATGGAGGACGGCGTGATGAAGCGGCTTGACCTCGCTATCAATGACAAAACGGGAATCCTGAACATTCCCCATCTGACAGAGAAGTGCCGGAATGAGGAATGTATCTCGGTCTTCCGCAGCTTCAAAAGCTACCGCAGCGGCGAACTGGTACGGCGTGAGGAAAAAGAATGTATGGGGAACACCCTGTATATCGGCTCCCTCCAAAGTGAGGTGTACTTCTGCATTTATGAAAAGGACTATGAGCAGTACAAAAAGCATGATATTCCCATTGCGGACGCAGAGGTAAAGAACCGCTTTGAAATCCGGCTGAAAAATGAGCGTGCCTTTTACGCCATCCGTGACCTGTTAGAACATGACAATCCAGAACGGACAGCCTTTCAAATCATCAACCGCTATGTCCGGTTCGTGGACAGGGACGATACGAAGCCCCGTTCTGACTGGCGTATCAATGAGGAATGGGCGTGGTTTATGGGGGAACACAGGGGAAGTCTGAAACTGACAACGAAACCGGAACCCTATTCCTTTGAACGCACCCTGCACTGGCTCTCCCATCAGGTAGCCCCCACGTTAAAGCTGGCTCTCCGTCTGGATAAGATGAACCACACCCAGATTGTCCATGACATCATCACCCATGCAAAGCTGACGGAGAAGCACGAAAAAATCCTGAAGCAGCAAGCCGCCGCTGCAAAGGAGGTGGTGCTTTAACGGCGGCAATCTTGGAACCTAAGAACTCTTACAGGAAAGAAAGGAGCTTTTATGAATTTCGGACAGAATCTTTACAACTGGTTTTTATCCAACGCCCAGTCCCTTGTGCTGCTGGCAATCGTGGTGATTGGACTGTACCTCGGATTTAAGAGGGAATTTTCCAAACTTATCGGCTTTTTAGTAGTGTCCCTTGTAGCGGTTGGTCTGGTCTTCAATGCGGACGGTGTAAAGGACATCTTACTGGAACTGTTTAATAAGATTATCGGTGCATAGGAAAAAACATATTACACTTCCGTTATGGAGCAAGCTCTGATTGCTTCATGGCGGAAGTCCACTAGGGGCTTGGGGAGCGTAACTCCCCAAAAACCTGACAGAGAAAGGACGTGATACTGATTGAGGAAATGAAAATCTACATCCTGAACACCACAAGGTTTTACCATGAGGATTTTGAGGAATATCCGGGGGCATGGTTTTCCTGCCCCGTGGATTTTGAAGAAATCAGGGAACGTCTTGGGGTTCAGAGTGAGGAAGAAATCGAAATTGAAGACTATGAGCTGCCGTTTCCATTGGAGGGCAACACAAGGCTCTGGGAAATCAACGCCCTTTGCCGGATGGTACAGGAAATGCAGGGAACGCCTCTCTATTATGAAATGGATGTGGTACAAAAGCGGTGGTTTCCCAGCTTTACGGAATTTATCGACCACAAAGACCAGATACGCTGCTATCCGGTGCAGGACGGAGAATCCCTCGCCCATTATCTGGTGCAGGAGATTCAGGTATTCGGAGAAATACACCCAGACTTAATGAACCATATCGACTACGCTGCCATTGGTCGGGAGCTGGAAACCAGCGAAAACTACCTGTTTACGGACAATGGTATCTTTTATTACCGCTAAAAGGAGGTGAAGGAACTTGGAAGAAATGCGGATTTACATTGCCAACTTAGGAAAATACAATGAGGGCGAACTGGTAGGGGCATGGTTCACGCCGCCTGTGGACTTTGAGGAAGTCAAAGAACGTATCGGCTTGAATGATGAATATGAGGAATACGCCATCCATGACTATGAGCTGCCCTTTGAGATTGACGAATATACCCCCATTGAGGAAGTCAACCGCCTGTGTGAAATGGTGGAGGACTTACCGGAATATATTCAGGAGGAACTATCAGAGCTGCAATCCTACTTTGGCAGTATCGAAGAACTCTGTGAGCATGAAGACGATATTATCTGCCATTCCGGCTGTGACGATATGGCGGATGTGGCTCGCTACTATCTGGAAGAAAGCGGACAGCTTGGCGAACTTCCGGCACACTTACAAAACTATATCGACTATGCCGCCTATGGGCGTGACATGGAATTGGAGGGAACCTTTGTTGTCACGAACCACGGCGTATATGAAATCTTACGGTAGACCCGTCTGTATCTCCTTTGGGAAATGCAGGCGGATTTTTTATTCAGGGGTGGCTCTTTTGCTGCCCCCATCTTTTAGAAAGGACGGACAACATGAAGAAAATACGAAGCTATACCAGTATCTGGTCGGTGGAAAAGGTACTCTATTCCATCAATGATTTTAAGCTGCCATTCCCCATCACGTTCACACAGATGGCGTGGTTCGTGGTATCGGTGTTTGCAGTTATGCTCTTGGGGAACCTCCCTCCCCTTTCGTTCATTGACGGGGCATTTTTAAAATACTTCGGCGTACCCTTTGCCCTCACTTGGTTCATGTGCCAGAAGACCTTTGACGGGAAGAAGCCTTACGGCTTCCTGAAATCCGTACTGGCATATCTGGTACGCCCGAAACTGACCTATGCAGGAAAGCCCGTGAAGCTGGAAAAGGAATATCCGGCACAGCCCATCACGGCAGTAAGGAGTGATATTTATGGCATATCCGATTAAGTATATCGAAAATAACCTTGTGTTCAACCATGACGGGGAGTGCTTTGCTTACTATGAGCTGCTTCCCTACAACTATTCCTTTTTAAGCCCCGAACAGAAATATCAGGTACACGATTCGTTCCGGCAGCTTATCGCCCAGAACAGGGACGGAAAGATTCATGCCCTGCAAATCAGCACCGAATCCAGCATACGGGCGGCACAGGAACGCTCCAAACAGGAAGTGACGGGCAAGTTAAAGGATGTTGCCTGTGCAAAGATTGACGCACAGACCGAAGCCCTGATTTCCATGATAGGGGAAAATCAGGTGGACTACCGCTTTTTTATCGGCTTCAAGCTGCTTGTCAATGAGCAGGAAGTCACCATGAAACAGTTCCGCAGGGAAGCAAAGACCGCCGTTTCCAATTTCCTCCATGAAGTCAACCACAAACTCATGGGGGATTTTGTTTCCATGAGCAATGAAGAAATCTGGCGGTTTCAGAAGATGGAAAAGCTGCTGGAAAGTAAAATCTCACGCCGCTTTAAAGTCCGGCGGCTTGATAAAGACGATTTTGGTTATCTGATTGAGCATTTATACGGGCAGACCGGAACCGCCTACGAAGATTATGAGTATTATCTTCCGAAGAAACGGTTTCAGGAGGAAACGCTGGTGAAATACTATGACCTCATCAAACCCACCCGTTGTCTGATAGAGGAAAACCAGCGGTATCTGAAAATCGAACAGGAAGACGGGACAGTTTATGCCGCCTACTTTACCATCAACAGCATTGTGGGGGAACTGGACTTCCCATCCTCGGAAATCTTTTACTATCAGCAGCAGCAATTTACCTTTCCCATTGATACCTCTATGAATGTGGAGATTGTCACAAACCGGAAAGCCCTCTCCACGGTACGGAACAAGAAAAAAGAGCTGAAAGATTTGGACAACCATGCATGGCAGAATGACAGCGAAACCAGTACAAACGTGGTGGACGCTTTAGACAGCGTAAATGAGCTGGAATCCACCTTAGACCAGAGCAAGGAATCCATGTACAAGCTGTCCTATGTGGTGCGTGTGACGGCTCCCGACTTGGAAGAACTGAAACGCCGCTGCAATGAGGTGAAAGATTTTTATGACGATTTGAACGTGAAGCTGGTTCGCCCCTTTGGGGATATGCTGGGGCTGCATGGGGAATTTCTCCCTGCCAGCAAACGGTATCTGAACGATTACATCCAGTATGTCACCAGCGACTTCCTTGCTGGTCTTGGCTTCGGGGCAACCCAGATGTTGGGGGAAACGGAGGGTATTTATATCGGGTACAGCCTTGATACGGGAAGAAACGTGTACTTAAAGCCTGCCCTTGCCAGTCAAGGGGTAAAAGGCTCCGTCACCAACGCCCTTGCTGCCGCTTTTGTCGGCTCCCTCGGCGGTGGAAAATCATTCAGCAACAACATGATTGTCTATTATTCCGTATTATTTGGGGCACAGGCACTCATTGTTGACCCGAAAGCGGAACGGGGACGCTGGAAAGAAACCCTGCCGGAAATCGCCCATGAAATCAATATCGTAAACCTGACCTCGGAAGAACAGAACAGGGGCTTACTCGACCCGTATGTGATTATGGAAAACCCAAAGGATTCTGAATCACTGGCAATCGACATCTTGACCTTTTTAACGGGCATTTCCAGCCGTGACGGGGAAAAGTTCCCTGTTCTTCGGAAAGCCATTCGTGCGGTGACAAACAGTGAGGAACGGGGGCTTTTCAAGGTGATTGAGGAACTTCGGGCGGAGGGAACCACCATCAGCACCAGCATAGCCGACCATATCGAATCCTTTACGGACTATGACTTTGCACACCTGCTCTTTTCGGATGGGGATGTCACACAGTCCATCAGCCTTGAAAAGCAGCTCAATATCATTCAGGTGGCGGATTTGGTGCTGCCGGATAAAGAAACCTCGTTTGAAGAATACACCACAATGGAGCTGCTTTCCGTGGCAATGCTCATTGTAATCAGCACCTTTGCCCTCGACTTCATCCACACCGACCGCAGCGTGTTTAAGATTGTGGATTTGGACGAAGCATGGAGCTTCTTACAGGTGGCACAGGGCAAGACCCTCTCTATGAAGCTGGTTCGTGCCGGACGTGCCATGAACGCAGGCGTTTACTTTGTCACCCAGAACACGGACGATTTGCTGGATGAAAAGCTGAAAAACAATCTGGGCTTGAAGTTTGCGTTCCGTTCCACAGACATCAACGAAATCAAGAAGACCCTCGCCTTTTTCGGGGTGGATTCCGAAGATGAAAACAACCAGAAGCGGCTCCGTGACTTGGAAAACGGGCAGTGCCTTATCAGTGATTTGTACGGGCGTGTGGGCGTGATACAGTTCCATCCTATCTTTGAAGACCTGTTCCACGCCTTTGATACCAGACCGCCCGTAAGAAAAGAGGTGGAGGAATGAAGATAAGAAAGCCCATCCAGCAGGGGACAGCTCTTGTCCCTTGCTGGACAAAGGGACAAAACTCTTTTAAAAAAATCGGGAGTATAGCAGGAAAAGTGCTTCTGGCACTCCTGCTCATCCTCCTGCTGCTGACAGTTTTCGGCACTGCCGCCCACGCTGCCGGACTGGTGGATGATACGGTGGACGCTGCCAACGAATACAGCAAATACCCTCTGGACAACTACCAGCTTGATTTTTATGTGGACAGCGGATGGGACTGGCTCCCGTGGAACTGGCTGGACGGTATCGGAAAACAGGTGATGTACGGGCTGTATGCCATCACAAATTTTATCTGGACAATCAGCCTGTACCTTTCCAACGCCACAGGGTATCTGATTCAGGAAGCCTACTCGCTGGACTTCATTTCCTCTACGGCGGATTCCATTGGGAAAAATATGCAGACCTTGGCAGGCGTTACCACAGGCGGCTTGTCCTCGGAGGGATTTTATATCGGGTTCCTGCTGATTCTCATTCTGGTGGTGGGGATTTACGTTGCCTACACAGGGCTTATCAAACGGGAAACCACAAAAGCCATCCATGCCGTTGTGAATTTCGTGGTGGTGTTCGTGCTGTCCGCTGCCTTTATCGCCTATGCTCCTGATTATATCGGGAAAATCAATGAATTTTCCGCAGACATCAGCAATGCCAGCCTGACCCTTGGCACAAAGATTGTGCTGCCGAACTCGGAAAGTCAAGGAAAAGACAGTGTGGATTTGATACGGGACAGCCTGTTTTCCATTCAGGTCAAGCAGCCGTGGCTCCTGCTGCAATACGGCAACTCGGATGTGGAAAGCATTGGGGCTGACCGTGTGGAAAGCCTGCTCTCAACCAGCCCAGACGAAAACAACGGGCAGGACAGGGAAGAAATCGTGGTGGAGGAAATCGAAGACAGGGAAAATACCAACCTTACCATCACAAAGACCATCAACCGCTTGGGAACCGTCTTCTTCCTGTTCATGTTCAATATCGGTATCTCCGTTTTTGTATTCCTGCTCACGGGGATAATGATTTTTTCACAGGTGCTTTTTATCATCTACGCCATGTTCCTGCCTGTGAGCTTCCTCCTTAGCATGGTTCCCTCTTTTGAGGGGATGTCCAAACGTGCCATTACAAAACTGTTCAATACCATCCTTACCAGAGCCGGAATCACCCTGATTATCACGGTAGCGTTCAGTATTTCCACCATGCTCTACAACCTGTCTGGGGAATATCCGTTCTTCCTGACGGCGTTCTTGCAGATAGTGACCTTTGCCGGAATCTATTTCAAGCTGGGGGATTTGATGGGGATGTTCTCCTTACAGAGCGGCGATTCCCAAAGCATGGGGAGCCGTATCATGCGAAGACCCCGTATGCTCATGCACGCCCATATGCACCGTTTACAGCATAAGTTAGGACGTTCTGTGGCGGCTCTTGGGGCTGGAACGGCTGCTTACCACGCAGGAAAACAGGCTGGCTCAGACCAGAGAACTGCTTCCCACTCCGGTTCTTCCAAACGGACACAGGCAGACCACAGCAGACCAGACGGACAGGCAGCACCGGAAAAGGAATCCGTATGGAAATGGGCTGGTTCTGCGGTAGGTGCGGCGGCAGATACCAAAGATAAGATAGCCGATACTGCCGGACAGCTTCGGGAGCAGGCAAAGGATTTGCCTGTCAATGCAAAGTACGCCCTTTACCACGGGAAAACACAGGTATCAGAGGGAGTACGGGATTTTACTTCCAGCGTGACCCAGACCCGAACTGCCAGAGCCGAACAGCGGAACGCACAGGCAGAAAGCCGCAGACAGACCATTGCAGAACGCAGGGCGGAACTGGAACAGGCAAAACAGCCGCAAAAGACAGCTTCCGAAGTACCCAAAGGGGCGGCTCCTGTCCATGAACGCCCTGTTACTGCAAAGCAGCCGGAAGATTTCCGACATCATGCAGGAAAACCAGCCATGCAGCCTGCTTCCCCATCCATCAGGGAACGGGGACAGGTTCCTTATGGGGGAACTGTGGCAGAACGGGCTTCGGTTCCGGTAGTAAAGGCAGCTTCCATCCACCATGAACAGATACCGTCTGCAAGGACAGAACGCCAGATACTCCCTCCGGCTTCCCCAGACAAACCAGAGGAAAGACAAAAGGCAAATACGGCTCCTGTGATACCGGAAAGAAAACGGGCTGCCCCTGCGGTAAAAGAATCGAACTTTACCATCCGGCGTACCACCGCCAGAAAGGAGTGGACAAAAACGGTAACAGCGGCTGCCAAACAAAAGAAAGGGGAGAAACCATGAAGTTAAGACACCTTTTCTTTGCCTGTTCCGGCGTGTTCGTGATGATGTTCTCCCTGCTCCTTTTGGTGGTGATTGTCTTCTCGGATGAGGAAGACGGCGGAAGCGGCGGAAACCTTATCTATGGGGGCGTGAGCGTATCACAGGAAGTCCTCGCCCATAAGCCTATGCTGGAAAAGTATGCAAGGGAATATGGCATAGAGGAATACTTAAATGTGCTGCTCGCCATCATTCAGGTGGAATCCGGCGGCACGCTGGAAGACGTTATGCAGTCCTCGGAATCTCTGGGGCTTCCCCCGAACTCCCTTAGTACAGAGGAATCCATCAAACAGGGCTGCAAATATTTCTCGGAACTGCTCGCAGCGGCAGAAACAAAGGGCTGTGACTTAAACAGCGTGATTCAATCCTATAATTACGGCGGCGGTTTCCTAGACTATGTGGCAGGACACGGAAAAAAATACACCTTTGAACTGGCAGAAAGCTTCGCAAGGGACAAATCCGGCGGAAAGAAAGTCACCTACACCAACCCTGTTGCCGTAGAGAAAAACGGGGGCTGGCGGTATTCCTATGGAAATATGTTCTATGTCCTCTTGGTATCGCAATACCTGACCGTGGCACAGTTTGATGATGAAACGGTACAGGCTATCATGGAGGAAGCCTTAAAGTATGAGGGCTGGACGTATGTGTACGGGGGCGATTCCCCCTCCACTTCCTTTGACTGTTCGGGACTGGTGCAGTGGTGCTATGGCAAGGCAGGAATCGCCCTGCCACGGACAGCACAGGAACAGTACAATGTGACGCAGCACATCCCCCTGTCCGAAGCAAAAGCAGGGGATTTGGTCTTTTTCCACTCCACCTACAACGCCGGAACCTACATCACCCATGTGGGGCTGTATGTGGGAAATAACCGGATGTACCATGCCGGAAATCCCATTGGTTACGCAGACCTGACAGGCTCCTACTGGCAACAGCACCTTGCCGGAGCCGGACGAATCAAACAATAAGAAAGGATGAACCGATATGATTCAGATTAGAAAAGAGGAAAACCAGAAAAAGCAGAAAGAAAAGAAACTGAAAGTTTACAAAGTCAATACCCACAAAAAAACCGTGATTGCCCTGTGGGTGCTGCTGGCAATGAGCTTCCTGTTTGCCGTCTATAAGAATTTCACGGCGATAGACATTCATACTGTCCATGAAACCAAAGTGATTGAGGAAACCATCCTCGACACTCACAAGATAGAGAATTTTGTGGAGAATTTCGCAGAAGTCTACTATTCATGGGAACAGTCTGCCGCTTCCATTGATAACCGGACAAACGCTTTAAAAGGGTATCTCACCGGAGAGCTGCAAGCCCTGAATGTAGATACTGTCCGAAAGGACATCCCCGTATCGTCTGCCCTGACCGATTTTCAGATATGGGAAATCACAGAAGAAAAGGAACAGCATTATCAAGTGACCTATACAGTGGAACAGCGTATCACAGAGGGAGAATCCAGTAAAACCGTCCGTTCCGCCTATCAGGTGACCGTCTATGTGGACAGTTCTGGGAACCTGACGATTATCCAGAACCCAACCATTACCAGCGTTCCCGTAAAATCCGGCTACACTCCAAAAGCGGTACAAAGTGACGGTACGGTGGATTCCATCACCACGGAGGAAATCAACGAATTTCTCACTACCTTTTTCAAGCTGTACCCTACGGCAACCGCAAAGGAGCTGACCTATTATGTGAATGAGGGCGTGCTGAACCCTGTGGGGAAAGAATATATCTTCTCGGAACTGGTAAATCCTGTCTACAACCGAAACGGAAATCAGGTGACAGCTTCCCTTGCAGTAAAATATCTGGATAACCAGACCATGACAACACAGGTATCGCAGTTTTACCTTGTGCTGGAAAAGAACGGGGAAAACTGGAAAATTGTGAAATAGTTATAGAGAAACGTGCATTTCTCATTTGGAGATTTGCACGTTTCTCTTACAAAGTATTTAAAAGAAATTTTCGTTTAATCTTTATATTTTTGATTAGCTCCCAGCAGTAGTGTATCAATTGCTTCGGATAATTCTTTTCTTACTTTATCAGGATTTGAAAAGGCATATCTTAATTGTAATGTTGTATAACCATGAAGCATACCTGTTACCATGCTCAAAATTTCAGTGGTCTTATCTGGATTAAAGCCACATGAGCAAATAAGTGTTTTAAGTAAAGATAGATAATCATTAAAAATGATTGCTGTTTCCTCTGTTCCATTCCAACTAGCCCATTGAATTATTTCATACACACCGGGATGTTCAATCATATAATTAAGATATTCAACTGCCACTAATTTTAACGCTGAATCCCCTGTCTTACCGATTGCTGCACGAATCATTTTTTCATTCATAGTACGCATACCACTATGTGCTATCTCCCTAAGAAGTTCATCCAAACTTCCTATATGATTATATAAGGAGGGGGTACGAATCCCTAAATTTTCAGCAATAGCTTTCAAAGAAACATTATGAAGTCCATTTCTATCAGCCATATCAGACGCTGTTTTTATAACTTCGGCTCTTGTAACTCGCATATTCATTTTCCTCTTTCTTCACATCATTTACCTCATTTTAAGTAATTAAATTAGCGAAGTCAATAATTAGGTTAGAAAAAAAGAACTTTTATATTGACAAATTGTCTTATAATATTTAATATTACTAATATAATTAGTTTTAATACTACTATAATTAGTTTATGAAAGGAACTACAAATATGTGTACAAGATTTGTGTATAATGGGAAAGAAACCATTGTTGGGTTCAATTTTGATATTGACCTTTCTGAATGGGAACATACCGTAATTGCTGAAAAAGACCGTTTTTTTTTAGGGATAAAAATGTCCGATAATAAGTATCACTCTTTTCACGGAATCAATAGAAATGGGAATGTTGGCACATTGTTGTATGTACATGGAAATGACAATGCACAATTTTGCGGTAATGAATCATGCTATACAATAGCTGATTTGACAGAAAATTTTATAAAAGGCAACCTCTCTTTTGATGATTCATTGGAAATAGTGAAAAAAAAGAAAATTACTTATGCTCCTGACACTACTATGCAGGCTATGTTTTCAGATAGAACTGGGCGTGTTCTCATTATTGAACCGGGGATTGGGTATCGTTTGGAAAAAGAAAAATATTCCTTAATAACAAATTACTCCATTTTAAAACCAGAATTGACTAATCCATATGTTTTATCTGGGGATAACAGATATGAAAAGGCAAAGGATTTACTGCAAGGATATGGAGAAAACTTCTCTATTTCCAACGCCTTTGATGTACTTAGGTCAGTACGTCAGGAAGGACTTTGGGCAACCAGAGTTTCTTTTGTATATTCCGTTACTAAAAATAAGGTATATTATGTGTTGAACAATGATTTCAAAAATATTGCAGAGTATCAATTCTAATATCACTGCAATTATAAGCAAAAGTGGAGGATTTACATTTCCCCCACTTCCTTAGATTTGACAATACCATCTGCCTATTGCAATTTTTATTTACTTTTCCATCAATATTTCAAACAACAATTTCTACTTCGACAATCAAGTTAATTTATGTTGTTTAACCTCTATTTCCTTTGTCTACTAAGACATTTAATTATTTACCATACATCTGTGATAATTTTTAATTTGCCTATTGACTTTAACGTTACGTCATAGTATATGATAAAACCAAAAGGAGGAACTAGAATTATGAAAATATCCGCTATCCGTTCTGACAAAGTTTATTCAAAAATTATGAATGCACCGTTAGACAAAAAAAATGACATTTATAGATATGAACTTATGAAGCCTTTTGAAAAAAAGTGGGCTTGTTATAGTGTTCCTATGAAAGCTCTAACGCCTAATGGATATGATGTAATTATGGCAAGCGAAATGCTTGGACATATCGCCCCAACCGCTGTTGACCAAAAGCAACAAAATAATATTAAGCTAATTTCTGATAATACACTCTGGGAAAAATGTGAGTTATCCATTCAGCAGTCGTTGAATTGCTTTGTTGAACACGGTGTTAATCTACCCATTAAAGAATATGCGTTTACAATTTTACTTGCAAATGCTAAAAATCCTTACATTATTTTAAATGATGGTTACTGTGGTGATGGTGGTATTCCAGGATATATTTTTTCTTGGTTACTACCTAATGAATACACTTTATCACATCTTCATGTAGCATTAGCACATGAAACTAATCACAACGTACGATTTCAATTTATTAAATGGAAGAATGACATCACTCTTGGTGAAATGATAGTCAATGAGGGATTGGCAGAAAACTTTGCAACATTTCTGTATGGTGAAGATAAAGCAGGTCCTTGGGTAACAAAAACTGATATAGAAACCTTAAATGAATATATTAAGCCTATTATTCGGGACGGTTTAAATGTTCAAGGATTAGAAAATCTGAATGCATACCTTTATGGTGATGAAATGGCAGCATTACAAAACTATCCTCAGGTCGGATTACCCTATTGTTCCGGATATGCGTGTGGCTATCACTTGATTAAACACTACTTGCAAAAGACTGGAAAAAACATTGTCGAAGCAACTCTATTACCTGCAAAAGAAATTTTAAATGCTACGGAGGATTTTTGGAATGAATGAAAAAGCTAAAACAGTCCATGAAGTTGCTAAATTAACAGGTATTACTGCTCGAACACTACATTATTATGATGAAATTGGTTTATTAAAACCATCTATTATAACCGAAGCAAAATACCGTCAGTATACAGACGACGATTTAACTAGGCTTCAGGAAATTTTGTTTTTTAGAGAAGTTGGATTCGCCCTAAAAGAAATTAAGGAACTGCTGGATTCACCTCATTATGTTCGTTCAGAAGCATTAGAGCGTCATGTACTGATTTTGGAAGCTCAGAAAGAACGAATAGAAGCTTTGATTTCACTTGTAAAAGACACAATCAACGGAAATAAAGAAATTAAATTTTCTGCATTTTCAAATGCAAAAATACTTGAGTTACAATCGCAATTTCAAGAAGAAGTATTAGAACAATGGGGAAATACTGAAAGTTTCAGAGAATACAAGACTATGTTTTCTTCCCATTCAAAGCAAATACAAGAGAAAGAAATAGAATCTTTTTATTCAATGGCTCGCAATATTTTTGAAAAACTAGCTATGTATGAAAATAGTCCTGCGGAAAGTTCAGAAGTACAAGCAATAGTACATGAATGGCAACAATATATTTCTGAACACTTTTATGAATGTAATAAACAAATTTTATCTAATTTGGGAGTTCTCTATATTACAGATGAAAGATTTACCACTTTTATAAATAGATTTAGTAGTGGAAATCTTGCAGCTTTTTTTAATGAAGCAATACAAATTTTTTGCAGAGGTTCAGAATGAATATGATGGAGTGGGTTATTTGTCCTATATGCAACAATAAAACAAGGATTAAAATACGAAAAGATACACAGCTAAAAAACTTTCCGTTGTATTGTCCAAAATGTAAAAAAGAAAGTTTGATATGCGTAAATAACTTCAAAATAGAAATTATCAAAGAGCCAGACGCCTAGACGCAGAGCCGATAATTTATAAGCTATATAGCTTATAGACTATCGGCTCATTTTAATTTCAATCTTATTCTTGCAGGCAATAGAAGTTATTTATCTTCCATTTCCTTGTATTTGACAATACCATCTGCAACGCTTTCCATGATAACAAGGTCTGCGTCTGTAAAATTGTCAATTTTGCTTTCAAGCTGTCTTCGTCTGCTGCTTTTTGCCAGACTATCAGAGGATAAAAAGAACTCATCCACTGATACATTCAGCAGAGATACAAGGTCGTACAGCACCTGTAAACTTGGGTGCTGCCCTTTATTCTCAATATTGGTTAAATAGCGTGGGTCAATTTCAATCATTGCTCCCACCTGTTCGCGGGTCAAACCCTGTTTTTTGCGGGCTTCTTTTATGGCAAGCCCAAACGCCCTGAAATCATATTTATCTTCTTTTTTACGCATAATACACCACCTCTGTACATTTTACTGTTCCTGTTGTAATAGCGACAGGTATAGAAAAACGTATTACATAGTTGTACAGTTCCTATTATGCGTATCAAAGATAAAACTATGCTGCCGAAACGGAAATAAAAAAAACCGTTATTTGGCAGCATACTTTCCCTGCGTCAAAATCACATCATCTTTTCCAGACGACGGTTTAACAAAAGCCGCCGTCTTTTTTTGCATGAAATATAGATGATTTTTAAAGTCTACTACTTTATACAGACAGCGGCTTACAGGAGGAAGCCGCTATGCAAAATATTTTCTTAAATATATCTACATTCGGTAAACCGTTAAAAAAAGCCATCCACCTACGCTAGAAAAGTCTGACCTGCAATATGGTTTTTTACAATACATAGTAAGAACTATCGAAGCACACAAGCAGAAATATCGTCTGTTTGCGTGCTTTTTTAGTTGGAAGAAAAAGTTTTTAAATTTTTCTTCTCAAAACGCAACTGCACCCCCTGTCCTGTCGGGACTAAGAGCGAAAAGGGGGAAAGAAGCAGAAATTCCTA
>OLWA01001950.1_pt1 | contig 19697 bp, 14 predicted proteins | sample 1673251 | NCBI WGS metagenome assembly OLWA01 (sample SAMEA3178937, study PRJEB25190) | human gut metagenome | biome: human gut; feature: human-associated habitat; material: faeces | place: Austria | collected 2013 | reverse complement strand
TGGCAAACCTGCCCATCTACTACGAGTACAAGGCAGACGGCATCAGCTCTACCGACGCCATCAAGGGCACCTATCTGGACAACTACAAGCAGATCTGGGATCTGTACATCACCGATTCCACCTGCGATCCCAAGCTGCTGGCTTCCAAGACCGGCAACGATGCTGTGGCTGAGTTTGTGGGCAAGAAGGCTGTGTTCTACCAGAACGGCACTTGGGCTTACAATGATGTGAAGGATCTGGGCGACGACAATCTGGGTATGCTGCCCATTTACATCGGCGTGGACGGCGAGGAAAATCAGGGTCTGTGCACCGGTTCCGAGAACTTCTGGTGTGTCAACAACACCTCTTCCGAGGCCGACATTCAGGCTACTCTGGACTTCCTGTACTGGTGTGTCACCTCTGAGGCCGGCACCAGCGCGATGGCTGACAAGATGGGCTTCGTCATCCCCTTCAAGAAGGCTAAGGACTCCACCAACCCCCTGATCACCATTGCAAACCAGTATGTGGCCGACGGCAAGACCAGTGTTGACTGGTGCTTCTCCACCATGCCTTCCGAGGAGTGGAAGAACGGCGTGGGCAGCGCTCTGACTGCATACGCAGCAGGCACCGGCAAGTGGGATGACGTTGTCACCGCATTTGTGGATGGCTGGGCCAAGGAGTACAAGCTGGCCAACGGCTAAACCTTTGACCTGAGATCTCCCTAAGAACTAAAATGGGAGGCGGGCGAAAAGTTCGCCCGCCTCCTTTCTTTTTTATCAGACAGCTCCCTCAGGAGGTATATCATGCAAAAAGCCATTAGTAAATACTGGCCGATATTTGTGCTGCCTACTCTGGTCGCCTTTATCATCGGCTTCATCTGGCCCTTTATCTGGGGCGTTTACCTTTCCTTCCAGCGGTTCACCACCGTGTCCAAGACTACATTTGTGGGCATCCAGAACTACCTCTCGGTATTTCAGGATTCCACCTTCCTGCACGCCTTCGGCTTTACGGCGGTGTTTACCGTGGTGAGCACCGTGCTCATCAATGTGTGCGCCTTTGCCATTGCGCTGGTGCTGACCCGCGGCATCAAGGGCACCAACATCTTCCGTACCGTATTCTTTATGCCCAACCTGATCGGCGGTATCCTGCTGGGCTACATCTGGCAGATCCTGCTCAACGGTGTGCTGGCCAACCTGCAGAGGCCCCTGCTGGCACTGGATGCCAAGGCCGGTTTTGTCGGTCTGGTCATCCTGATGTGCTGGCAGCAGATCGGCTACATGATGATCATCTACGTGGCCGGCCTGCAGAGCGTGCCCGGCGACCTGATCGAGGCCGCCAAGATCGACGGCGCCAACGACCGGGAGGTCCTGTTCAAGATCAAGATCCCCATGGTCATGCCCAGCGTGACCATCTGCACCTTCCTGACCCTGACCAACAGCTTCAAGCTGTTCGACCAGAATGTGGCCCTGACCGCAGGCGAGCCCGCCAACGCAAGTGAAATGCTGGCTCTGAACATCTACAACACCTTCTACGGCCGCTCCGGTGCGCAGTGGAAGGGCATCGGTCAGGCAAAGGCTGTTGTGTTCTTCCTGATCGTTGTGGTCATCTCGCTGATCCAGCTCCACTTTACCCGCTCTAAGGAGGTGCAGCAGTAATGTCGAAACAGAAAAGAACCTGGGATGTCATCCTTGCTGTTGTAATGGTGCTTCTCTGCCTGCTGTGGATCTACCCCATCGTGCTGATCCTGCTGAACAGCTTAAAGACCGAAGGCAGCTTTACTACCTCTACGGTGTTCCGTCTGCCCACCGCCGAAACCTTTGCCGGACTGCGCAACTACGTTTACGGCGTGACCAAGATGGACTTTCTCTCCAGCATGGGTTACAGCCTTCTAATCACCATCACCAGCGTGGTGCTGATCCTGCTGTGCTGCTCCATGACCGGTTGGTATCTGACCCGCGTGAACAACAAGCTGAGCAAGTTCATGAACCTGCTGATCGTGTTCTCCATGGTCGTCCCCTTCCAGATGGTCATGTTCACCCTGTCCAAGACCGCTGACCAGCTCAAGCTGAACACCCCGTGGAACATCTGCATCATCTATCTGGGCTTCGGCGCTGGTCTGGCCGTGTTCATGTTCACCGGCTTTATGAAAAGCGTTCCCATGGAGATCGAGGAAGCAGCCATGATCGACGGCTGCAACCCCATCCAGATCTTCTTCAAGATCGTCTTCCCCATCCTGAAGCCCACCATGATCTCCACCGCCATTCTGGAGACCATGTGGGTGTGGAACGACTACCTGCTGCCCACGCTGGTGCTGGACATCAAGAAGTACCGCACCATCCCCATGGCCATCCAGTACTTCCGCGGCGGCTATGGCCGCGTGGAGCTGGCTCCCATGATGGCCTGCATCATCATCGCCATCATCCCCATCATCATCCTTTACATGACCTGCCAGAAGTACATCATCGAGGGTGTCGTGGCAGGCGCTGTCAAGGGTTAAAACAAGGAGGTTCCAGCCATGCGTGCAAGCGGCATTTTGATGCCCGTCTTCAGCCTGCCGGGTCCTTACGGCATCGGCACGCTGGGAAATGAAGCCTTTGCCTTCGTCGATTTCCTTGCGGCTGCAAAGCAGACCTACTGGCAGATACTCCCCATCGGCCCTACGGGCTACGGGGACAGCCCCTACCAGAGCTTTTCTGCCTTTGCCGGCAACCCTTACTTTATCGATTTTCGTCTGTTGGCAGCGGACGGCCTCCTCACCGAGGCTGAGCTGCCCGCGCCCCAGCCGGTGGGTCTCGTCGATTACGGTGCGCTCTACCAGCAGCGGCCCGTGGTGCTCCATAAAGCGGCTGACCGCCTGCTGGCTTCCCCCACCCCGGCCTATGAGGCTTTCTGTGAGGCCCAGAGCGGCTGGCTCGAGGACTATGCCCTCTTCATGGCCGTTAAGGCCGAGCAGGAGCAGGCCGGTCTCTCCGACTGGCCCGACGACCTGCGCACCCGGGAGCCTGCGGCCCTCGCCGCCGCCAAGGAGCGGCTGGCCGATGAGGTGGACTACTACAAGGCCGTGCAGTTCTTCTTCTACACCCAGTGGAACGCCCTCAAGACCTACGCCAACAGCCACGGCATCCAGCTGGTGGGCGACATCCCCATCTACGTCAGCCCCGATTCCAGCGACCTCTGGACCCACCCGGAGCTGTTCCAGACCGACGGCGCCGTCCACCTGACCAGCGTTGCCGGATGTCCGCCCGACGCCTTTGCCGCCGACGGTCAGCTCTGGGGCAACCCGCTCTACAACTGGCCCCGCCACGAGGCCGAAGACTTCCGCTGGTGGAAGCGGCGCATCAAGCACGCCACTTCCATCTACGACGTCGTCCGCATCGACCATTTCCGGGGCTTCGAGAGCTACTACTCCATCCCCGCCGGGAACAAGACCGCTGCGGGCGGTCACTGGGAGAAAGGCCCTGACCGCGCCTTCATCGACGCCATGCACAAGGCTCTGGGCGAGGGCGGCATCATCGCCGAGGATCTGGGCTATCTGACCCCCGAGGTCAAGGCCATGCTGGCCGCAAGCGGCTACCCGGGCATGAAGATCATGCAGTTCGCCTTCGACAGCCGCGAGCCGGGCAACTACCTGCCCTACACCTACCCCCGCAACAGTGTGGTCTACACCGGCACTCACGACAACGTGACCGCCGAGGGCTGGCGTCAGAGCGCCAGCGCCGAGGATGTGGCCTACGCCTGCCGCTACCTGCGCTGCGCACCCGAAGACCTCACCGAGGCCATGATATGCGCCTGCCTTTCCTGCGTGTCGGACATGGCTGTCATCCCGCTGGCCGACTGGCTCCATCTGGACGCTGAGGCCCGCATCAACACCCCCAGCACCCAGGGTGCCAACTGGCAGTGGCGGCTCACTCAGCCGCTCACCCCGGCCCTCAGCGCTCACATCGCTGAGCTGACCGCGCTGTACCACCGTGTGCCGGGCGAAGAACTTTAAGCTTTCCCCATTTTTCTCCGATTCATCCTGATAGCAGCAGCGCCCTGCCTGCCGTCCCCTCACCGGACAGCAGCCGGGGCGCTGCTGTTTTTGCGTTTTTCTTCAAATTTCACACAACATTTTTTCGGAGTCTCCGGCCTGCTTTACTCTTTATATTTTATCGTTTTTTCGTTTGTTTCTCCTGGATTTTCCGTTTCGGAGTCCCAAATCCCGTTCCAATTATGTTTTTTCGCTCTCTTGTTGTTTTTGGGCAATTATGCTATAATTCAGGTAACTTAGTCCCCGTCTGTGGACGGAGCGCATGTGCGAAAGGAGCATTCCCACTATGGAACTTACATATCAGAGCCCGCTGATGCCGGCTTCCTACACTGCCCTCTCTGCTGATGAAATGACCTATATTGATGGCGGTGCCATCCAGATAGGCTCTTATCTCATCGAATTCCATCCCGAGGCCCTGCTTCAGTCTGTGGTCAACTTCACGGTCAACTTTGGCCAGCTGATGGGCAAAGCCGCCCTCGGCACAGCCGTTGGCGGCCTCATCCTGATGCACGAGGATGGTCTGACTCTGTCCCAGTCGGTCTCCTATTACTGGGATGGCCAGAACAAGGCCGGCAAAGCTGCCACTGTGGCGGTCGGCGCTCTCGCTGGCTGGTACGGCGCAATGCAGGCTATCCAGATCTATAACACGGTCAAGTCCATCTTCATCGAGCTCAAGAATGCTTACGCGCAGACCAAGGCAAATATTGCCGCGTCCCAGCAGCAGGATGCCGGCATCACTGACCCCATCGTGGCTGCAGCTGCCTGAGTCTGTTTGATTTGACGGAGTGATAGAAAGGAGTCGTTTATGAAACGCATCCAGATGCCTTCTTCCTATGCTGTTGTACCGGACGGAGAAAAAGCCCTTCTTGGCGGCGGCGGCGCATTTCGTGACGCATGGACCTCATTTACGGACCATCTCCGTTTCACTGATTTCTTCTTTAGAGGTGGACTGCTCTCTCTCTCCATCTCGTTCATTCCGAAGCTGCTGTTCAATGTGGTCAAGGCCGGCTTCAATGCCGTGGAAGGCGTCCACACCTTCTTCTTCGGCGGACCGAGCAAGGCTGCAGAAGACCTTCAGACCTACAAGAACGATATGAGCGCTCTGCGTGCAGACGCAAAGTCTCAGCGCGGCTGATTTTTTCTGAAATCAAAAATGCCCTGCGGCGGTGGATCCTCACCATGCCGCAGGGCATTCTTTTTGTGTTTTACATGACCCGCACGGCTCCCTGTTCTCGCAGCGAGAGCAGATAGCAGCAGCCCGGGCCGAACAGCGCCTCCATCGCAGCGCAGTAGCGCTTTATCAGCGCATCCGGTACAAAAGCCTGGATCGTTCCGGCAAAGCCGCCGCCCTGCATCCGCCATGCACCGCCGGTGCCTGCAAGGATGCTCTGGCTGATGGCCAGCGCCGCCGACAGCCCCTGATGCTTCGGCGAAGAAGCACAGTAGACATTCTGGCAGCACTCAAAGGACGAGTGGCCGCTCTTCTCCACCAGCCGGGCAAAGGCGGCAAAGTCTCCTGCCACAAGAGCATCTCTCTGGGCAAGGGTACGGGCATTCTCCTCAAAATAGTGGATGGCACGCAGCACGGCGCGGTCGCCGCATTGTTCCCGCAGGCGGGGCAGCTCCTTCCAGAAGTGTTTCTCCTCCACCTCGCCCAGCACCCTGCCGCCCAGACAGGCCGCCACGGCTTCCATCTCGTTCCGGATGGCCGCGAACTCGCCGGTCAGCTCGCTGTGGCTGGCACGGGTATCGGTGACACAGAGGGTCATGCCCTCGGGCAGGACGCCGTCCGCATGTATCTTCTCGATCTTCGGTACCGTCGGGTCGGCAAAATCCGCAAAGAGCACCCCGCCCACGGCGCTGGTCAGCTGGTCCAGCAGGCCGCTGGGCTTGCCGAAGTAGGTATTCTCCGCAAACTGGCAGATGCGGGCCAGCGCAGGGGCGTCCAGGCCGCAGCCGTATTCCGTGTTGAGGATAATGGCCACGCCCATCTCAAAGGCTGCTGAGCTGGACAGTCCCGAGCCCCGCAGCACATCGCTGGCCGTGTAGGCATCGAAGCCGCCCACATCGCAGCCCTTTCCCCGGAAGCCCTCCGCGATGCCCCGGATGAGGCTGGCCGAGTGGGTGCTCTCCCCCTGCTGCGGCTCCGCTTCGGTCAAATCAATGACGTCCAGCTTGTTGAAGCCACGGGACTTGACCCGGATGAAGCCATCCTCGTTCCGGGACGCCACCGCCACAAGGTCCAGCGTGACCGCACCCGCAAGGCCGTAACCGTGCTGGTGGTCGGTGTGGTTGCCGCCAAGCTCTGTGCGGCCCGGGGCCGAATAGACCTGCACCTGCCGCCCCGGCCCATAGTAAAGTTCGAACTGGTCGAGTGCCGCGCAGTAGCGGCTGCGCTGACGGTCAAGCACGCTCTTGCTGCCGCCGTAGAGCGCGGCCAGCGTGGCGTCCCACCTCCCTGCTGCGATCTGTTCTCTGAGCTGCCTGCTGGTTGCCATCCAGAACCCCTCCCTGCACTCTCTGCAATGTTCGGTTTGTTACCGCTATTGTAATGCATCCGCTGCCATTTTGCAATTTCAACCCGCAAAAAAAGTAATTTTCGGTGTCCAGCCCAAAGAATAAGATGTACTTTTGTTGAATTTGCGGGGGCAGATGTGGTATACTCAGGCTATAGAGCCAACAGGCAGGAGGGAACCGCAATGGCAGACGTCTACAAGCAATCGTTCAAGCAGAACTACACCAACAACATCGAGCTGTCCATCTTCAACTGCGGTCTGGAGCGCTGTGCTCCGGGGCAGACCTGGGGTCCCGGCATCCGGGACCACTACCTCATCCATCTGGTCGTCTCGGGCAAGGGCGTGTTCGAGGTCGGCGGACGCACCTACGAGGTCGTGCCGGGCGATTTGTTCTTTGCCCGCCCCAGCCAGCTCATCCGCTATACTGCCGACGAGGCCCAGCCGTGGGAGTACAGCTGGGTCGGCTTCAACGGTGCCTGCGCCCACAAGCTTGCGGCGCAGCTGCCTTTTACCGACGCTGCCCCCGTCCACCACACCCAGGACCTGGAGGGGATGCGGGCGGCCCTGAGCAGCATCTACTCTTCCCGCGGCCTGCAGCCCCAGGACGAGGCCGCGATGGTGGGTTATCTCTACCTGTTCATCGCCGCCCTGATGCGGGAGACCAGCGAGAGCCGTCCCCACAGCACCTCTTCTTCCAGCCAGTATGTCCTGAACGCCATCAAGTACATCCAGTTCAACTACTCCCACGACATCTCCATCGACGATGTCGCCAAGAGCGTCGGCGTCTCCCGGAGCCATCTGTACCGGGTGTTCATGCTCAATGTGGGCAAGAGCCCCATCGACTATCTGACCGAATACCGGGTCAACGAAGCCTGCAAGCTGCTGCGCAGCGGCACACTGTCCATCGCCGAGGTGGCGGCATCGGTGGGCTTCCTCGACCAGTTCTATTTTTCGCGGGTGTTCAAGCGCGCCAAAGGTGTGCCGCCCAGCAAGTATATGACTTCGCAGGCTGACGCAGACGTCCAGCCCGCCCCTGACGAGACATAAGGAGAGATCATTCCATGCCCTTACAGAAAAACCAGCTTCTCACCCTCCGCATCGAGCGTCTTTCCAGCGACGGCAGCGGCGTTGCCCACTCGCCGGAGGGCGAGGCCGTCTTCATCCCGGGTACTGCCCCCGGCGATGAGGCTCAGGTGCGTATCGTCAAGGACTGCGGCCGGTATGCCTTCGGCATCCTGGACAAACTGCTCACCCCTTCGCCTGACCGCATCCCGGTGGACTGTGCTGTCGCCGGCCCCTGCGGCGGGTGCAGCCTGCGGCACATGGACTACGCCGCCGAGCTGCGGTCCAAGCAGGAGAGCGTCGCCGACGCCCTCCGCCGCATCGGCGGACTGGATGTGCCGGTGCTGGATGCCCTTCCCTCCCCTGAGGTGGACCGCTACCGCAACAAGGTACAGTTCCCGGTGGGCCGCGACAAAAACGGTGCGCCCTGCATCGGCTTTTACGCCGGCCGCACCCACCGCATCGTCCCCTGCCCCGATTGCAAATTACAGCCCGGCGTCCTGAACGACATCGGCAACGCGCTCTGCAGCTTCTTCGCCGCCCACGGCATCCAGCCCTACGACGAGGAGAGCGGCAAGGGCCTTGTTCGGCATATCTTCCTGCGCCGGGGTACACACAGCGGCCAGATCATGGTCTGCCTCGTCTGCACCCGCCCGAAGTTTCCCCACAGCGAGGAGCTCGTGGCCGCGCTGCGGGAGCAGTTCAGCGATATTGCGTCCGTCCTCATCAACGTCAACGCCAAGAAGACCAACGTCATCTTGGGTGAAGAGACCGTCTCGCTCTACGGCCCGGGCTACATCGAGGATACTCTTTGCTGTGTGCCGGTCCGACTCGGCCCCCTCTCCTTCTATCAGGTCAACACACTGGCCGCTGAGCGGCTCTACGGCATCGCTGCCGAGTACGCCCAGCTGGAACCCTTGGACGTTCTGCTCGACCTCTACTGCGGCATGGGTACCATCGGTCTCTCCATGGCCGACCGCTGCCGGGAGCTCATCGGCGTGGAGATCGTGCCTGAGGCTATTGACAGCGCCAAGGCCAACGCCGCCCGGATGGGCGACGCCGTCGCCGCTAAGAGCCGCTTCTTCTGCGCCGACGCCGGTCAGGCTGCGGCCCGCCTCGCCGCTGAGGGCCTGCGGCCTGATGTCATCATGCTCGACCCACCCCGCAAGGGCTGCGACGAGACGACCCTTTCCGCCGTCGTCCAGATGTCCCCCCGCCGGGTGGTCTACGTCAGCTGCAATCCCTCCACCGCCGCCCGCGACGCCGCGTGGCTCGGACAGCATGGGTATCGCGCCGAGAAGGTGCAACCCGTGGATCTGTTTCCGCGAACGAAGCATGTGGAGACGGTATGCCTTTTGTCCAAACTTCGCGCAAAGCAACATATCGAGATTGATCTGAGCATGGATGAGCTGGATTTAACGGCTGCGGAGAGCAAGGCTACCTATGACGAGATCAAAGCCTACGTGCTGGAAAAGCACGGTTTGAAGGTCTCCAGCCTGTACATCTCCCAGGTTAAGCGGAAGTGCGGGCTAGATGTTGGCCAAAATTATAATCTGTCGAAGAAGGAAGATGCTAAAGTGCCACAGTGCCCACCAGAAAAGGAAGCGGCAATTATGGAGGCATTGAAATATTTTCAAATGTTATAAAAAATATTAATAAAACGAACGATTGCTTTTGCGGCAATCGCTCGTTTTATTTTTACAATGTTTAAATACGAATAACTTTATTCAATATGGTCCATATTTTTGAAGCTCGCCTTTTAGTGAAATAGCATACTTACGTGCGCGCCCTAAATCATAGTAATGATCCTGAAGATAACGGCTGACGGTTCTTGCTTTTCGCAAATATCCAAGATACTTGCCTCTATCTTTCAGGTACAGGTTTAAATATGTCCGTCCAAGAAGGGTAGTACATTGATAGTACTGGTCGTCACACTTTCCTATAGCTTCGAATGTGGACTTACCATCTTCTAAATAACGAATAGCTTCAATTAGTTCATTGTGATTGACAAGGAACTGCCCATATATCCAAAGTAAGGATGCAAACGACTTGGTACTTTGTATTACTGAGTATTGATTTACCATTTTTATTGTGAAGATTGCATCCAAATAATTTTTGCGGATTTCCTCATCATGCTTAGCACTAAGTATGTTAGAATCGTCAATTCTTTGCAAAATTCTAGCCTTTTGGTATTTAATAAATGGATGCGCTGTTATTTGCTCGCATTCTTCACTTTTAACAATAAAGTCTTCGAAAATAGCCTGTACCTTAAATTTGCCACCGCGGTTGCACTCGGCATTTACTTGCCCATACAAATCATACATTTTTGCAGCGGTAATACGATCAGAATCGGTGATGACATTCCAGTCTTTTAAGTTATTTCTTAGTTCAACGCGTTGTTTCATGTCATCGTCCAACTTTTCGAGTGCCTGCTGTACTTCTCTTCTGCGCTTTTCGATTTTGCCCGAAATAGATTGGAATGTCTGAGCATCTGGAATAAACCTTTGAATAATATATGTCTCGGCAAATTGATTTAAAGAGTAAGTATTTCCGTTTCGCTCAATAATCAGATAGTTACATAATGTTTCAGCGACCGCTTCAACATCTGGATAAGAAATATTTGTAAGTAGGCAAACAGTAGACAAATCAATCCCCTTGTTTGGAATGACGGCGAATACTTTTAGAATTTCATAAAATAGTTCGGGAGTATCAAAGACGGACTCGATTTGCTCGAATGTATCTTTAAACATGAAATTGCTAATAGACTCATAAGCGTTTGGTGGCAACACGGCTATATTTTTTCGTATACCCTTCCACACATTCGCGCATGAAAAATCGGCTCGTAATCCACTCACATCAATCAATTTTTGGCTAAGTCGCCGCAAGCTTAGGACCAGAACTAAAGTGTTTCCTTTAGCAATGTCAAGCAATTCATTTATTTCCGAGTCTTCCAATCTTACGTCTAGCGCATTTTCCTCTATGTAAGAATGAACAAAAGCCTTTCCATCTTCTGATTCAAAACCGCACAGTCGTGTATTAGACTCATATTCTTCACTATTTCTAGAGGTTAACAAAAATTGCATTTCTGGTGGAGTTTGAGCCTCAATAAATTGCTTGATTCTTCTCCTGTCATCAACAGAAACTGCCTCCAAATTATCAACAACAATCAGCCCTTCATCATGATAGCCTTTAAATGTTTCAAGAGATAGCACTTCATGTATAAGTGCAATTAACTCGTCTGCTGTTTCAAAATGTGAAAGAGTTTCTTTTTCAATTATACGCCCAGTGACATCTGAAATTTGTAATTTGCGCTTTTTAGCAGAAAAGAAGAATATATATTTGGGGCTGTAATCGTTGACCGTTTTGTTATCAATAATGTCTTGGATAACTTGTTTGATTGTCTCTACAACAAGCGCAGTTTTTCCCACTCCGCCATACCCAAATATGCAACGAGAGTGCTGTTTCCGTAAATCTCCAGGATTTCCATATATAAATGATTTTAATTCGGCAATTTCGTTGTCGCGGCAAACAATCTGCGAATCTGCATAAGGGGTTTCACTCAAATTGTGTTTTGACACAGGCATTACGGTGCTACGGTTCTGGAGAATTGTTATTTCGGAAAAGATTTGCTCTTTAGTTTTTTGAATAAAATATTTCTCATCCAAAAATGAACAAATATCCTTTACAAAAGATAATACAGGCACTAAATGATTATCTTCCAGTGTGCGACACCCAGGGTGATCGAGCTTGTTTCGTGCATATCGATATTTCTCAGCTAAATCACAAAAGGTGCTGTAATCAGCAAAAAGGTTATATAAGTCATTAAAAATTCCAGTGAGAGAAAAAGTAATTATATTGAGAGCTCCAACCATGGGCATATCTTGATCTACTGCCACAATTTCTGTTGTTGATGCAGCGGTGGAAAAAGTATTATACATTTTTTCTACTTTACTGTGTTTTACAGAGTTAGGAAGCACATCCCGTAGAAAAAATGGATCAGCTGGTGTCAACGAAGCGTTCTTTGCTAACAATGCAGTTTCCAGCTCATTTGCCGAAGAATAATGTGTCATCAAAACATCAGCAATATATCCTCTGAAAGGAATCTCGAACCCCATCAATAAAGTTCGAAATTGATCATGTTGCTTAATCGATAAATACACCCGATTTACCTCATTTTCTTTATACAAAATTTCCTGGTTTTATAAACCCTTCACAATCTCCATAAACCGCTCCAGGGAATACGCTCCCGGATAGTCCGGCTGCTTGGTCTCAAACACCATGTAATACTTGTACTGTTTTCCGGCCAGCTTCGCCCACTGGTCGCCGATTTTGGCTTTTTCCTTAGATTCATCGTTGTCCAGGTGGTCGCCCTTGGTCTCTACCATCAAAATCTTCCCACTGTGGAGCATCACGATGATGTCGGGATAGGCGTGAACGGGCCCGTTAATCTGGAAGCCCAGTCTGGAAATATTCCGGTGCCACCACTTGACGTTGCCCAGCTCCGACAGTGCCCACACCACCTTGAACTCGTACTCGTTCATATCTTCTTCGGCGGTATAGAGCGATTTCGGCACCATCGAGGTAAATGCCGTTGGGGAGATCACCGCAGGCAGCGCATAGTTGGGCAGGCAGGAAATCTTGTCCTGCTCCAGCCAGGTATCAAAGACGCTGGAGCGATGCTGGGCAATCAATTCCTTTACCTTTCCCTGAATTTTCACGACATAGGGATACGGCGACTGCTCCAGCTCGGAGAGCTGATCTTCGCTCATGGTGCCGATCACCCGGTCGATGTACTCATCCAGTTCCCGGTCATTGACGCAGTTCATCTTGGAGAGCTTTTGCTTGATAATGCCCTTGCACAGCGAGAGCCGCTTTTCCGAGGGCTGGGTGCTGAACCACTCCCGGAAAAAGGCGCTGTCGCCACCAGATAACCGCCACGCCTTTGCGGTGCTGTCTTTGCTATCGTCTACATCCACCCGCGCCATCTCAGCGTTGACGGTAGTGAAATCCACATGAGCGTCTTTGTCCCGCAGAGAGAAACCACCCTCTAAATGTTCCAGTTCCAGGGTTTCATGGGCTTCCGAAAACAGACTAGGGCCAGTCTCCAGCATAAATTGGGGGAAGCGCAAGGCAGCGGCTTCGTCTGCAAATTTCTCATTCATTCGGAACTGATTCATTTTGTCGCGCACCTCCGATGGAGCCTGGCTCAAAGCGGTGTTATCGGCCTGGTTGATCTCGTCTTCATAGGTTTTATTCTGTTGCAGGGCCTGTGACAGCATGGGATCGGACTGCATAGTTCCATCCTGCACGGATTGCTCTGCCTCATGTGTTGCCGCTTCAAAACGTGTCTTCAAATCCGAGCCGTCTACCTCCGGCAGATCTGGTTCGTCAGCGGGAGGGGGGACAATGGGAAGCTGCTCCGGTTCCTGTGTGGGTGCAGCTGTAATGGGAACGTCCACATCCTGTGCCCGGTAGTCACGCCTGCTGAAACCGGCGCTGTTCAGCCCGACCACAACCTTCTCCAGCGTTTGGTGGAAGTCTGCGGAAGATGTGATGACATAGGAGAGATTCAGCACTTCACTGCTGTTCTCCTGCGTGTATGGCAACCGAAGTACACGCCCCAAAATCTGCTCTACATCCACGGTAGAAGTGCGGTTTGCCACCGTGGCCAACACATAGGCAAAGGGGCAGTCCCAGCCCTCTTTCAGGGCGTTGACGGTAATGATGTACCGGATGGGGCAGTCTGGGGACAGCAAGTCCACATTTTTCAGCTCGTCTTTATCGCCGGTTTTGATGGCGATTTCCTTTTCGGGAATGCCGCCATCCACCAGCGTTTTCTTGATTTTTTCATATGTGGTGCTATCTGCATTGTTGCGGGGCTGTGCCTGGAACAGAACGATGGGACGAATATAGCGCCCGCTGGTTTCCTGCTCCCGTTTGGCCTGTGCCTCCAGCTTGGCACGAATGGCGATAGCATCCCCATATACATCTGCCTGAGACTTACGGTTATAGACAATGACCGGCAGCTTGACCATGTTGGCCTTTTTCAGCCGTGCGGCGTCTACAAAAGAGATGATGTTGCTTTTCTTCTTGGGTGTGGCGGTCAGGTCAAACACAAAGCTGGGATTGAAGTTTTGCAGCATTTCCACGCTCAAATCCGAAGTGGCATGGTGGCTCTCGTCCACGATGACCATCGGATTCAGATAGCGGATTACCTGGATCAACGCCGTCTCATCGGTATCGGCCAGCAGAACGGACGGATCATCCATCCACTTTGCAAACTCGGCCAGATAACCGTTCTCCTGATAGGCTTTGCGCCCCTCCTTTTTGCTGGTGCGGAAGGAATCATAGCTGAGCACAAACAAAGAAAGCTGTTCTGTCACGGCGGAAGGGGTGAAGTTCTGCCCCATGAGAGCCTGCTCCTTGGAATATACCTGTACCCGCCCGCCAAAATCCACATCCAGCCGCTGGCGGTAGGGATGGTTGGGATTTTCCAGCGCCTTGCGTGTCTGAGTCAGAATGGCATCGGAGGGCACCAACCACACCACGGCTTTGGCCCGGCGCTGGGGCATGGCGTCAAAAATCGTCCGCAGAGAACTGGCGGCAATATAGGTCTTGCCGCCGCCGGTGGGCACCTTGGCGCACACATGGGGCACACCGGGAAGTGCATTCACATAATTCGGCATACCGCCGAAGCCCACCAGAACATTCTTTTCGTTCCAGAGGGTCTGATACGCCTTTGCCGGGCTTTGCAGCTCCACCACCAGCTCCAGATAGCGTGCAAGATCGGCAATGACTTCTTTCTGATAAGATTTCAGTTCCATTTCTTCACGCTCCTTTACAGCCGGGCAATGTCCCGGGGGATTTTCTTAAAGGTGATGTTATGCTTGCGCAGGGTCTCCTGCGGGATGGCGCATAGGTCGGCATAGATGGTGTAGCCCTCGGCTTTGGTCTGGATAGTAGACAAGAAAGCATAATCCAGTGTGGTTACACTTTCCCGCTCATAGTAGAAGTAATAGGCGGTGTTGCGGCACAGACCCATGAAATAGGGCTCGTCCGTGGGCTGTTCGGCGGGCAGGGACTCTTTGGTCTCCATATAGTAGACGTATTCCCGGATTTTTTGCGGGCCTACTTCTTCGTTGAGGTTGCCGTCTGGCAGCAGAAGCACAGGCCCCAGCTCATAGTAGCTGAAATTGCCTCCAGTACCTTCCGCGGCTTTTTTGCCCTCGCCGTAGCCGCCAATTACTCGTTTTACACGCTCGGCGGTGATGCTGTCGGCGTAGTCCATCATTTCCACCAGGATGAATTTGCGGTTGCCGCCGTCGGCCTTGTTCATGTTCAGCACAGCATGGGCAGTAGTGCCGGAACCGGCGAAAGAATCGAGAACTATATCATTATCTGTAGCTATCCATTTTACAATTCTATCCAGTAACAAAATGCTTTTTTCTGTATCAAATCCAGCATATGAGCCAGACAAAAGAATGTCCATCCAGTTGTCGCTCAATAGTTTTCCTGATTGTGGTGGGACATAATACTGGATCGTACCCGTTTCATTCATTCGGACAAAATCTAGTTTTTCATTTGTTGCCATCAGATGTTCAATATAGTAGTCATCAATGGACATCTTATCTGCATATTCGGAAAGAAATTTTTCATAATTTCTAGTTGCTTTGCTGGCTCTTGTTTTTTCCCATCTCCATTGACCTTTTTCTGGGCAGTATCCAAAAATTTCATATCGCATAGTAGGTCTATCTGTTCCACGCCAAAACGTATCCCATTTCCCTGCTTTTTCAATTTCAAAGTCTTTGGAAAGTTTGGGAAGTTTAGCTTGAGGATTCTTAGAATACAAGTAAATATACTCATGCCCTAATGACAACGCCTGCACAGTTTCAAACTGGGCCTGAACATTTTTTATACCTCGACGCACAGAAATACAATTTCTAAAATTTGCAACCCCAAATATTTCATCCATTATACATTTGAGATTTGCATATTCAAAAACATCAATGCTTACAAAAATAAATCCATCTTCTGCCAACAGCCGTTGCAACAGCTTCAAGCGGGGGTACATCATGCACAGCCACTTATCGTGCCGGGAAAGGTCCTCTCCTTCTCTGCCCACCACTTCACCCAGCCACTTTTTGATCTTGGGGTCATTGACGTTATCGTTATACACCCAGCCTTCGTTGCCGGTGTTGTACGGTGGATCAATGTAGATGCACTTCACCTTGCCCTCATACTGTGGCAGCAGAGCTTTCAACGCCTCCAGATTGTCGCCGTGGATAATCATGTTATCGCTGCCGTTGTCCTCGGCGTGCTGTCCGGCTTCGTCATAGCTGTACTGGCGCTCCAGCACCCTGTAAGGCACCTCTTGGTGGTGGTTTACCACTTTATCTTTTCCAATCCATTCAAGTGTTGGCATGGGGTGTATCCTCCTTGACCCAAACAATTTGCTTTCTTTTTACTATCCCCCATGAATACGCAAAAACCACCTTATCACATGAGGTCAAATCTCCACGTACAAATACATGGATGTTTTTTGTAGTGCTTGATTTTGAAGCAACATCAATATATCGAACTTCATCATATTTGTAGGCTCCTGCGCTTTTCCTAACGGTGTCTTTATCGGCACAGGAGCATACGGCAATTCTGTTTGAACCGCTGTATAATTCGCATGCAATTTTCTCAATAATCAACGATTTATTTTTCTTGTTGAGAATCGAAGCCCTAAAATTTATCCACGAACCATCATATCCGCCTTCGCCGTCTGGTTTTCCTGTACCAAACCGCACATCAATATTGGAAATAACAAGAAGTTTGCGTCCAAATCCGCTGCATAGGTATGGAAAAGCAAGACCAACAATGGTCCCTAACAGTGTTCCCCCTACGCCAATCAGCGCACACAATACATTTTCTGTCATACTTATTTTATCTCCAAGTTCACTTCGGTGATTTGATCAGTCGGCAGGAAGTCCACGATATCTCCAATATTTACATTCAATATTGCGCAAATTTTCCCCAGTGTTTCCAAGGTCACTTCTTCATCGCGGTTTAGTTTTGTCATGGTGTTGGGGGCGATTCCCGCCGCACGGCGTAAGTTTGCCTTGCTCATTTCATGATCAATGAGCAGTTTCCAGAGCTTATTGTAAGAAATGGCCATATGGGCACCTCCGGTCAGAAAATTCGACGCTTTAATTATACCAGATACAGAAATTCAGAACAACAGATTTTCGCATCTCAATACGAAAATATCCAACTCAAATTTATCAGTCAGCAAGGCTTTCCGTTCACCTTTTCCCAGCCGCTGCTGACCAAAACAGGCCCAGAGATTTACCCGCTATTTGGGCAAACCTCTGGGCCTGTTTTACCTGTTCCGGGCAGGAGCGTATCTATCGTGTGGGAGCAGGATGGATCGCCACTGCATGGACAGGCGGGGCGTCCAAAGGGGCAAAGCCCCTTTGGCTCTGGGTCATCCAATAGGGGCGAGTAGCATCCCTGTTGGCAAAGGGAGTCTAGAGGGGAACAGCGTTCCCCTTGGCGGGAGGTTTCCAAAGGAGGGCAGTGCCTTCCTTGGCACACGACTTTCCCTCGGAAAGTCTAGTGTGTTATACCTTTGCTTCCGTCTGACGCGGGAAAGGGGTTGACGGTGTACTCTGCGGTGCGGCAGAGGGTGGCGGCAAACGCTTTTTCGCGGCAGTAGGACAGGCGGATTTTGTGATGTGGGTTACGGCACAAATGCAGGATTTTTGAGAAACAAAATCCGCCTGTCCGGAAAAGGAAGCAGAGGTATATAAAAGCCTTCGTCCCACCACAGCGCTGCCTTTGTTTCAGCGTTTCTTCCGCTTTCCCTTGCCGTGGGTCATGGTCGTTTTCCCACGCTGGCTGATGGGAGTTTTCAGGTGTTTGGACAGCTTTAGTACCTCGATCAAGTTGACAAATTGTTCCATTGTGATGGCATCGTAATCAATCCCCAATGTGGAAAGCAATGCTTTCGCTTTCTTTTCCTCGGAGCTTCCCTCAAAGTTCATCGCATCCTGTAACTGATCCTGCATAGTTGCTGCAAGGGAGATTTCATCCGCAGTCATGGTGTCGGGGCGGTGTTCACTCCGAATGTCACGAAGGATACCTTTCAGATCATCCGCAATCAGGCTTCCGAAATATTCATCTTCCCGAATCTGCGCCACTTCTAATGTCCGCAGATGCAGGTCATTTTCTTCGCCGCCATTTTTCATCAATGCCATCTGCCGGACAGCTTCCAGCACGGCATTCATATCGTTGACCCGCATATCCGCGATCCGGTCAACGTAAATCTCAGCGTCCAGCATGAACCGCTGGAAATCCTTGTGGCAGATCAGCTCCGACAGCAGCCGGTGGTTGAACTTGCCCGTTTTCAATACATCAATCGAAGCATCACCCAAATGCAGCTCATGCAGAGCTGTGTTTGGGTGATTTTTTGTTTCCGTCCGCCCCATCAGATAGTCGCAGGAAACACCGTAATAGTCAGCCAGCACCAAAATGCTATACGGGCTGATGTCCTTGCCGTTATCCGATTCATATTTGCTGAGTGCGGATTTTGAGATGCCCACCTCGGCGGCAAGCTGCTCCAAGGTTAGCTTTCGCTCTACTCGTAAATCTTTCAACCGCTCTCCGATTGTCAGCTTAACCTGCATACACCAGCCTCCTTTGCAGCTTTTTCTGTATTGTATCATGTTTTTTCGCTTTTGTCTAAGAGCGTGGAAAAATCCTACTTTCATCCCACTTTTCCTACCTCTCGGATATACGGGAAAGAGCCTGTTTTCTTACTAAAATTTAGACGTAAACCACGCAGCACCTTGAAAATTTCATGACCGTCCGATGAGGATATGCTTTCCAGAGAAGTATCGCATTCAGCGTACCAAGGAAGAGACAACGCCAGGGTAAGGACTCGGGCAGGAACGGCATCGGGTAGAACGGCGAAGTTCAATTATTTTATAGGAGGAAACAGGTATGGATTTATTTACACAAGTCAAGATGGCAGTTTCCGTGAAAGAGGCTGCCGAATACTATGGATTGGAAGTAAAACGTGGCAGCATGGTCTGCTGTCCCTTCCACAATGACCGTACACCCAGCATGAAGCTGAACGAGGATTACTTTTACTGCTTTGGCTGTGGGGCAACTGGTGACGTGATCGACCTTGTGGCAAAGCTGTTCAACCTGAGCAGCTATGACGCAGCGAAAAAGCTGGCGTATGACTTTGGGATCGACCCGGACAAGCCCCCGGCTGCGGCAGCGCTGCGGAAACCGAAATATCCGCTGGCAAAGGCGTTCCAGAATGAGACGCTGCATTGTCAGCGGATATTGTGCGATTATCTGCATCTTTTGGAGCATTGGAAGGTGCAGTACGCACCCAAAACGCCGGAGGATACTCTTGATGACCACTTTGTGGAAGCCTGCCAGATGCTCGATTATATCGAGGATCTGACAGATATTTTAATCTTTGCGGAGTTGGAGGTTCGCGTGAAAACCGTGGATATGCTTCAAAAGGACGGCATGATCGACCGGCTGGAAGAACGCCTGAAACGGACGGCAAAGGAGGTGGATGCCCGTGACGAAACGGAAATCGGCTAATTTAGACGCGCCCATATGGTTTGATGGCACGAATATTAACGAGGCACTGTTCTGTGATGAATTTCTGAACAGCCGGAAAATCATCTTTGCCAACGGTGCTTTCTTCACGCCGGACGGCAGGGTGACCGACGATCTGCCGCTCCGGGGCGAAATCTATGAGAAACTGAAATGCTGCGCTGTGAACAATATCCCTCGAAAGATCACCAACATTCTGGAAGTGATGAAGCTGGCAGCTCATGTAGAGGACTTTGCACCGGAAGCAGATAAAATCCATCTGGCAAACGGTACTTTGAAGCTGGACGGCAGCTTTACCGAGGGCAGACCGAACATTGTGCGGAGCAGACTGCCGGTGGCATACCGCCCTGACGCACCGGCTCCTGTTCGGTGGCTTTCCTTTCTGGATGGACTTCTTTACGCGGAGGATATTCCCACCTTGCAGGAGTTTATCGGTTATTGCCTGATTCCCAGCAATAAAGGACAGCGCATGATGGTGATTAAGGGTA
>OLWA01001948.1_pt1 | contig 19703 bp, 20 predicted proteins | sample 1673251 | NCBI WGS metagenome assembly OLWA01 (sample SAMEA3178937, study PRJEB25190) | human gut metagenome | biome: human gut; feature: human-associated habitat; material: faeces | place: Austria | collected 2013 | reverse complement strand
GCACGTTTCGTGTTCTGCGGGGTGTCCGGCGGCTCAGCCGTGCTGGCCGTGGGCCGGGTAGTGGATGTGCAGCAGCTCGTGGGCGCGGCCCTGGAGCAGGTTGTCGTAGACATAGCCCAGGTCGGGATTCTGCTGCGGGATGCGCAGGGCGCACGCCTCGTCCGCCTTGAAGATGGCCTCGGCGCGCTCGGCCTTGCGCTTGTTGCAGGCGGGGGGCTGGCCGCCGCCGCCGATGCAGCCGTTCGGGCAGGCCATGACCTCGATGAAGTCGAACTGCTCCTCGCCGGACTCGACCTTGGCGATGAGCTTGTCGGCATTTGCAAGGCCGTTGGCCACCGCGATGCGGATGGTCAGGTCGCCGGCCGTGACGGTGAAGGCCTTGATGCCCTCGAGCCCGCGCACGCCGCACTCGGCGATGGTCTGCAGGGTGTTCGGGCTGGCGTCGTCGAGCACGCGGCGGATGACGGCCTCGGTCACGCCGCCGGTCACGCCGAAGATGACACCGGCGCCGGTCGATTCTCCCATAGGGTTGTCGAACGGGCTGTCCAGCACGAGGGTAAAGCCGATGTTGGCTCGCTTTATCAGGCGTGCCAGTTCGCGGGTGGAGATGGAGTAATCGACGTCGGGGACACCGTTTACTTTGAACTCGTCGCGGTCACATTCATATTTCTTAGCCAGACAGGGCATGATGGAGACAACTACCAGCTTTTGGCCACGGAGTAGACGTTCTCGCCCGCGAACTGCTTGCGGATAAGCGAGCCGAACATCGCCATCGGGCTGCCGCAGGTGCTCACCTGGGGCATGAGGTGCGGGTGACGGTTCTCGACGTGCTGGATCCAGCCGGGGCAGCAGGAGGTGAACATCGGCAGCTTCGCGCCGGTCTTGACCTTCTCGAGGAACTCCGCCGACTCCTCCATGATCGTGAGGTCGGCCGTGAGGTTCGTGTCGTACACCACGTCGACGCCGAGGCGGCGCAGCGCGGCGACGAGCTTGCCGGTGCAGGGCTCATTAGCGGGCAGACCGAAGCGCTCGGCCATGCCGACACGCACGCTGGGCGCGTACTGCACGACGACCTTGCGGGTCTGATCCTGCAGCATCGACCAGAACTTTTCGGTCTCGTTGCGGATGGTGATCGCGCCGGTCGGGCACACGGACGCGCACTGGCCGCAGCCGACACAGTCGGTATCCCTGAGCGTCTTGCCGAAGTCGGCGGAGATGTGCGCCTTCTTGCCGCGGCCGCTGAAATCGACCGCGCCGATGTTCTGGATCTCGGCGCAGGTGCGCACGCACAGGCCGCAGAGGATGCACTTGCTCGGGTCGCGCACGATGCTCGGCGAGGAGAGATCCATCGGCTCGGTGCAGTAGGTGTTGGGCTCGAAGCGGTGCGCGTCCACATGGTAGCGGCGGGCGTACTCCTGCAGCTTGCAGCGGCCGCTCTGGTCGCAGGTCAGGCAGTCGGCCCGGTGGCTGCTCATGAGCAGCTGCAGCGTGGTGCGGCGGCTGTCGAGCACCTGTTTCGTGTGGGTGTTGACGACCATGCCGTCGCGCGGCTGCATGGAGCAGGCCGCGTCCATCTTGCCGCGGTCGTTCTCGACGAGGCACAGGCGGCAGCCGCCGTAGATGGACAGATTTTCACAGTAGCAAAGCGAGGGGATGTCGATGCCGTTGTTGCGGGCGACCTCGAGCACGTTGCGCTCGGTCGTGAACGGGCAGGACACGCCGTCGATGATCATTTTCTTTTCAGCCATGGTTCACGCCTCCTTGATCGCACCGAACGGGCAGCCGGCCTTGCAGGTGCCGCACTTGATGCATTTATCCGTGTCGATGTGGTGCGGCTTTTTCAGCTCGCCGGTGATGGCGCCGGCCGGGCAGTTGCGCGCGCACTTCGTGCAGCCCTTGCACACTGCCGGGTCGATGACATACGTCGTCAGGCTGCGGCAGCTGCCGGTGCGGCACTTCTTGTCGAAGATGTGCTCGCGGTACTCGTCCTCGAAGTTCGCGAGCGTGGACAGCACGGGGTTCGGCGCCGTCTTGCCGAGACCGCACAGGGAGGAGTTCTGGATCATCTTGGCGAGGGAGCGCAGCTCCTCAATGTCACCGGGCTTCCCGTTGCCCTTGGTGATCCGGGTGAGAATGTCGAGCATACGGGTCGTGCCCTCGCGGCACGGGGTGCACTTGCCGCACGACTCGTTGCAGATGAAGTTCATGAAAAACTGCGCGATGGACACCATGCACGTGTCCTCGTCCATGACGACGAGGCCGCCGGAGCCGATGATGGCGCCCAGCTTCTTCAGCGAGTCGAAGTCCATGGGATAGTCCAGATGCTCCTCGGTCAGGCATCCGCCGGAGGGTCCGCCGATCTGCACAGCCTTGAATTTTTTCCCATTGGGGATACCTCCGCCGATATCGAAGATGATCTCCCGCAGCGTGGTGCCCATGGGCACCTCCACCAACCCCGTGTTTACCACGTTGCCCGTCAGAGCGAAGGTCTTGGTGCCGGCGCTGGACTCGGTGCCGATGCCCTTATACCACTGTGCGCCGTGGTTGATGATCCCCGGCACATTGGCGAATGTCTCCACGTTGTTCAGCACCGTGGGCTTGCCCCACAGTCCCTGATCCACCGTCCGGGGCGGCTTTACGCGGGGCATGCCCCGCTTGCCCTCGATGGACGCGGTCAGCGCGCTGCCCTCGCCGCATACGAAGGCGCCCGCGCCCCGGTTGATGTGGATGTGGAAGCTGAAGCCGCTGCCCATGATGTCATCGCCCAGCAGCCCTATCTCCGCGGCCTTTTCAATGGCGATCTGGAGCCGCTTCACCGCCAGCGGATACTCGGCGCGGACGTAGATGTAGCCCTCCGTCGCGCCGGTGGCCACACCGGCGATCATCATACCCTCCAGCACGGAATGGGGGTTGCCCTCCATCACGCCCTGATCCATGAACGCGCCGGGGTCGCCCTCGTCGCCGTTGCACACGATGTACTTCACCGGCTCCTCCGTGTGGCGCCGCACGCTCTCCCACTTGCGCCCCGCCGGGAAGCCGCCGCCTCCGCGCCCGCGCAGTCCGGAATTGGCGATCTCCCTGCATATCTCCTCACCGGTCATGGTGAACAGCGCCTTTTCAAAGGCGGTATAGCCGCCCAGCGCCAGATACTCCGTCATATCCTCCGCGTCGGACTTGCCGCTGTTCTTCAGCACCACCCGGTGCTGGTTCTTGTAAAAGGGAATGTCATCCCGGCGCTGATAGGACACTCCGTTCTGGGTATACAGCAGCCGCTCAATGACCTCGCCGCCCAGGATCGTCTTTTCGATGATCTCGTCGCAGTCCTCCACCTTCACATGGGCATAGAGAATGTCCAGCGGCTCGATGCACACCAGCGGACCGATCTCGCAGAAGCCGTGGCAGCCGGACTTCTTCAGGTGGATGCCCTCCTTACCGGCCTCATCCTTCAGACATACCGCCACCGGAATGCCGCGGGACTGGCAGGTGGTCCGCAGATAATCGTATACCTTCATGGCGCCGCTGGCGATACAGCCCGTACCGGCGCACACCAGCACATTCAGTCTGCCCCGGCTCTGCTCCATCAGCTCTGCCGCCTGTGTATGCAGCGCATGGAACCCGCTTCGCGTCAGCTTGCTCATACCGCCGCCTCCCTTCCTCTGATGGCCTCCAGCTCGCCAATGGCCGCCTCCGGCGTCATCTTGGCGAACACCTCGCCGTCAATGGTCATCGTGGGTGCCAGACCGCAGGCGCCCAGACAGGCCACCGTCTCCAATGTAAACATGGCGTCGGCGCTGGTCTTGCGCTTACCCTCCAGCCCCAGATACTCATACAGCGCATCATAGATGGGGCCGGACTTCCGCACATGACAGGCCGTGCCGTCACATACCTTGATAATATGCTTGCCCTTAGGCTCCAGCGAAAAGTTCTCATAGAACGTAGCCACGCTGTACACCTTGGACACGCCAATATGGAGCATATCCGCCACCAACTCCATATTTTCCTGACTCAGATAGTTTTCCGCCGCCTGGATCTCCTGTAGAATAGCGATCAGGCGTGAGCTATCGCAATTGTACGCCCGCACGATAGCCGCCGTTTTCTCCTGTCCTGCTCTCATGCCGATTCCTCCTAATGTAAGTGTTGTCCTCTCGGTCTGTTTTTCGTTAATTTTCTAACACTCACCCGTACTGTACCATAGAACCGCCCGCCTTGCAACGAGAAAAGAGGAAAAATCGTCACCGTGAAAATTTTTCTCCATCCTGCACAAAATCGCCGCCCCATTTTTGCTCTAATGAGCAAAAGGCAGGGCGGCATGATATTTTTTTGCGGAGCGTGCAAAAGCGGAGCGGCCTTCCGGCCGCCCCGTTTTCGCTTACATGATTCCCGATTTTTCCTTGCTGGCAGCGATGGCCGCGTTCAGCCTCCGCGCCGGGTAATACAGCACCAGTCCCAGCACCGTGAACAGCACGCACATGCCCAGCAGCACCAGCGCGCAGTCACGGTAGGTGTGGCCATACATGCCGCCCACCGTCTCCCGGATCATGTCCATGCCGTAGTGGAACGGCATGAAGGGATACAGCGTCTGGAATATCTGCGGCAGCACGTGGATGGGATACGAGCCGCCGGAGCCGGCCACCTGAATGACCATGATGATCACCGACAGCGCCATGCCCACATTGTCCAGCGCATACACCAGCGCATAGTTCATGCAGGCGAAGTTCAGCGAGCACAGGCAGCAGGCCAGCACGAACAGCGCCGGCTCCGCCGGCTCCATCCCCACGAAGTACAGGCACCCGAAGGCCGTCACCAGCGCCTGCGCCATAGCCATCAGGAAGAAGGTGATGAACCGTCCGAAATACCGCTGCACCGCCCGGCACCCGGCAAACTCCGGCTGGGTCACGGGCACCTTCAGCATCACCGCCGTCAGCAGGCTGCCCACAAACAGCGCCAGCATCACATAGTACGGCGACATGGCCGCGCCGTAGTCCTTGATCTCGTAGATGATCTCGGTGTTCATCTGCACCGGCGAGCTGAGATAGTCCGCCATGCTGTCGGCGTCGCTGCTCTCCATCAGCTCCGTGAACCGGCGGAACGCATCGCTGCCCGTTATCCGCCGCACATCGTCCTCGATGTCCGTCAGGTACTTCTCCACCGTGCCCGCCAGCGTGATGCCCGCGTCCAGCGTGGGCTGCACCGTGGTCATGGCACTGGCATAGCCGTCCAGCGTGCCGGACACACCGCCCAGACTGCCGGCCACGGCATCCAGCAGCTGCTGGATAGCCCGCAGCGACGCCTGCGCCTGTGCGCCGGCGGCCTGCAAATAATCGTTCACCTGCTGGTTGGTGTTGACAGCCGCAGCGCGCAGCTGCTGCCGCACCTGCGCCAGCGTATCCAGCACCGGCTCCAGCGCGCTGCCGGTGCTCACTGTACCGATGGCCTCCTTCAGATCCACCAGTCCGTCGATGACCGCCTGCAGCTGCTGCGCCGTATTCGCGTCGCCGGAGGCCTCCGCCTCGTCCCGCGCCGCCGTCAGCCGCACGATCACCTCGTCCACCCGGGCGATCATGTTGGCCTGTATCGTCTCCTCGATACCGGCCACACCCGTCTCCCGCAGCATGGCGTCCAGATCGGCCAGCAGCTTGTCGGCGCTGTCCAGCACCGTCAGCAGATCGCTGTTCGTCTCGTTGGCCGATGTCATGCCGGTGCCGATGACCTGCACCGTTCCGCCCACGGCGCCGCCGGCGTCGTCAATGGCGCTCCGCGCATCCCGGATGGTCACGGACGCGGCGGCCAGCAGGCTGTCCGCGCCGTCCATCACGTCCTTCAGGGATACCAGCACCTTCTGTATCTGCGCCGTCTCCTGCCGGGCGGAGGTCAGCTTGTCCATGATGCCGTCCGCCAGATCCTGGCTGTCCAGCCCCATGGCCTTGCACACCGTGCCCACGGTGGTCAGCGCCTCCGCCGCCTTGCCCACGACGGTGGTATTGATCTGCTCCTGCACGGCGGTCTTGGCCTTGCTGGTGATCTTGGGCGCGATGGCGTTCTTTTTCTCGTTCTCGTAATACTGTATCTGCGGATGGCGCAGGTCGCCGGTCAGGATACTGACAAAATCACCGGTGAACTCCTCCGGCACCACCAGCGCCGCATAGTACTCCCCGGACTCCACGCCGCTGAGCGCCGTGTCCGCGTCGTCCACGAACACCCAGCCCATCTGGTCGTTGCTCTCCAGCCCCTGCAATACCAGCTCTCCGATATTCAGCTCCAGCCCCATGACCTGGTACCCCTGATCCTCGCTGGCCACCGCCACCTTGATGCGGCTGGTGGACGCCACGCCGTAGGGATCCCAGTTGGAAAGGATGTTGAACCACGCATACAGGCACGGCACCAGGCACAGACCCAGCAGTACCACCACCGCCACCACGCTGGCGGTGAGCCGCCGCCAGTCGGCGCGGAAGATATTCCAGATATTTCTCATCTGTCATCCTCCTTCCGGCTCTCCTCCGCGCTGCGCCGCAGGTCGGCGGACAGCCCCTGCAAGGCCTGCGTCAGCTTTTCCAGATCGCCCGCCAGCTTTTCCGGATCATCCAGCATTTTCTGCCACACGGCGGCGCCGCTGCCGGACACAGGCGCGACCTGCTTCTCCGGCTCCGGCGCACTCACGCGCTCCGGCTCCTGCATCCGCTTGGGCACATACACCGTCTCTGCCGGCTGGCTGTGCATCTCCTGCAAAATATCGTCCACGGTGTACACCACCGGCTCCTCCGGCACGCTTTCCGTCTCCGCCGCCGTCTCCGGCTCCTCCCGCTCCCACGCAGGCGCTTCCTCCCGCTGGCCGCGGTGCCGCAGCGCCGGCAGCCGGGGCATACGGGGCAGCTCCGGCAGCTCCAGCAGTGCGCCCATGCTCTCCTGCTCCATCTGCGTGATGTCCTCCAGCTTTTTCTGCAGCTCATAGTCCGCGTACTCCACGGCAATGAGATACGCCGCCACCGCGAACATGGACAGTATCCACAGCATCAGCGTGAATACCTTGTTGCCCTCCGCCAGAAACATCAGCAGCATCAGTCCCAGCGTCACCGCCAGCAGCATCCGCATACCGATCCGGATGCGCCGCCGGTTGTTCTCGTGCAGGGTGCTGACCTCGTCCCGCAGGCGGTCATACAATTCCTGATATTCCCGTTCCTTCGACATACGTTCAGCACCTCCCTTACAGCAATTCCGTCTCTTCCAGCTTCTCCTCCATGAAGCGGTTCAGCCCCATGAACGGCTTGCGCACCAGCAGGCCGATCAGCAGCGCCGCCACCGCAAACAGCATCAAAAAGCCGATCTGCTGCCAGTAGTAATTGCCGTACATGCCGCAGATGCACTCCCGCATGGCGTCGATGGCGTAGGGGAAGGGGAAGAAACGGTAGAACTTCTGATAGATCTCCGGCAGCAGCTCGATGGGGAACGTACCGGAGGAGCCTGCGATCTGCATGACCATGATGACCACCACGATGGCCTTGCCCACGTCGCCGAAGGACAGCGCCAGCGAGTAGATCAGCAGGCTGAAGGTAAAGGCCGTCAGCGCCCCGGTGAGATACATCATCCCCGGATGCAGGCACTGTACCTTTAATATGTACAGGTCGCCGGTGACGATGACCGCCGCCTGTATCTGACTCATCAGGAAGAAGAACAGATACCGCCCGAAATACAGCTCCGCCGGCCTGGGATCGATCAATCCGTCCGTCCTGGCGTGTACCTTGATAAGGGACGACAATATCACGCCGCCCACCCAGATAGCCAGCACCGTGTAGAACGGCGTCATGGCCGAGCCGTAGTTCTCAATGGGATAGACCTTGTTGACGCTGGTCTGCACCATCTCCGGGAAATACTGCCCGTACACCGCCGGGTCGCCGCCCAGTATGGTCAGCAGCGTGTCCATGTACTCGTCGGCGCTGAGATCCTGCATGCCGTCAATGGTGTCCGACAGGGAGGCCGTCATCCTGTCCGTGGCCGGGCGCAGCAGCTCCATGGTGGTGCCCAGCGCCTGCGACGTGTCGGCCATAGCCGCTTTCATAGCCTTGGCATCGCTGCTGAGGGAGGCCACGCCCTCCATGGCGTCGGCCACCTGTCCCGTCACCGATTGCAGCTGCTGGCGCAGCGCCTTGGCCGTCACAGGGATCTTGTCCACCATGGTGCGGATGGACTTCACCAGCGCGTCGCAGTCCGCCAGCAGGTCGCTGGCGGTGGGCTTGTCAGCCAGCGCCTGCAGCTTCGCCGCCAGACGCGTACACTCGGTGGAAATGGCTCGTGCCTGTTCCGCCGCGGCCGGCGCCTCCATCTCGATATCCTCCGCCCACCGATCCAGCATGGCCGCCGCCTTTTCCAGCTGCGCCGCCGCATCACGCAGCTGCTGCTGTGCCGACGGCAGCTGCGGCGCGTTGGCGATGGCGTTCTCCAGCCCCTCCAGCACGCGCTCCACCCGCGCCAGCGCCGCGTTCACCTGCGTCTGTATCTCCGCCGCCGTCTCGTGGAGCTTGGAGCCGTCCGGCAGGTTCTTGTTGATATTGGCCACGGCCTCCTCCAGCGCCGCCGCATCCTTTTCCGACACGCCGCCGCTGCTGCCGGCCTTTTCGAAGGCGTCCATCATGTTCCCGCAGGCGTTCAGCAGATCCTGCGCCTGATACAGCACGCCCTTCACCGCCGACTCCGGGTCGTCCGCCGTCAGATCCTCCGCCAGCAGATTCCCCTGCTCCATGATGCCGCCGATGACCACCTCCAGATAGTTCTCGCTGATGGAGCGCTTCAGCGTCTCCACCGCCGTATCGGTGATCTTGGTGGCCACAGCGTTCTTCTTGGCGTTCTCGTAGTAGGTGATGGCCGGCTTGCCCGTCCAGTCCGTCAGCATCCGGAACATGTTCCGGCTGAACTCCTTGTCGATGACCACCGCCGCGTAGTAGTCGCCGGACTCCACGCCGCCCTTGGCCTGCTCCTCCGTATCCACGATGACCCAGTTGATACTGGTGGCCTCCCGCAGGTCGTCCACCACATCCTGCCCCTTGTTTTCATATACGCCGTCCTCGTCGGTATAGCCCTCGTCCAGCGAGGCCACCGCGATGGAGATACCGCCCGTATTGCCGTAGGGATCCCAGTTGGAGTAGATATTCAGCCACGCGTACAGGCTGGGCAGCAGCGCGATGGCGACCACCACCACGCAGGCAAAGAAGCACCTGCTCAGCGTCCGTATATCAGTTTTGAACACCGTCCATATATTTCGCATACATCCTCCTTGTGCGCGGAAGCCGCGCCGCTCGTAAAGATATTGTCAACGCAAACAGAGTATCAGTTTACATTATACAGAATCCCGGAGGAATTTGTCTACGCAAAACCGCATTTTTGCGCAAAAAAGAGACGGGAGCCCCGTCTCTTTTCCTGCTTTATTCCTTATTATCCGCCACAATGTGATAGTACGCATTTCCCGTCAGCTTATACACCAGCGCGTACAGCGCCGCGAACACCGCGAAGCTCACCGCCGTGGTGCCGACCAGCAGCCCGCGGTTGTCCAGATTGAACAGCATCAGCAGTTTGTGGATAAAGGGGAAGGCGAAGCACAGGTGCAGTCCCGCCATGAGAAGCGGCAGATAGAACACCGTCAGCAGCTGGCTGTTGATGCTGCGCCGGATGTCGCCCTTGGTCATGCCCACCTTCTGCATAATGTCGAAGCGGGACTGATCCTCATAGCCCTCGGACAGCTGCTTGTAATACAGGATCGCCACCGCCGCAAAGATGAACACGATACTCAGCATGATGCCCAGGAAGAACAGGCCGCCGTAGGTGCCGTAAAAATCCGCGCGGTTGCCCGCCTTGGACTCCACGCTGACGCCCACGCCCCAGTCACTGCTGACGCCCGACAGATAGTCGTCCAGCGCATCCTTCAGGTTGGGAGTTGTGCCGTCAATATTCCCCTGCTGGTTCTCAGGCAGGTCGGTGTCGAAGGCGTAGTGCCACACCACCGTGGGATAGCTGCGGTACTTCTCCATGAAATAGTCCTGCAGCGCCGGCACGAACTGCTCAAAGTCCGGCACCACCACCGTCAGGGACGGCGTGATGTCCGCCACCGCAGCGCCGACCAGCGCGGGGATCTCCCGCTTCATCACATGGCGGGTCATGCCGCCGTCGATGGACAGCGTGTCACTGTGGAACTCCGTCCGCAGAGCCGCCACATACACCTGCCCGTCCTCCAGCGTCAGGCTCTGGCCGGTGACGGCGTTGTACTCCTCCAGCGGTACGAAGTATATATGGATGACGTGGGTGCTGTCCGCTGCGGACACACCGGCGTTTCCCAACCGCAGATCCCCGCCGTCCGGCAGACCGCTGACACTGATCTCACGGTATGTCGCCACATTGCTGGTCTGCCCGCCGAAGTTGAAAACGGTGCTCTCCACGCCCTGACGCAGCTGCTCCGCCTCCGCCTCGTCCAGCGGATGATCGCTTCTGCCGTATACCGTCACGTCCATGTCGCGGGGATACCGGGCATTCACCGCGTCCTCCTGCCCCACATACAGGCAGGTGGTGGAGGAGATCATCACCAGCACCATGGTGGCCAGAATGCACACCGAGGCCAGCCCCGCGCCGTTGCGCTTCATGCGGTAGGTCATAGACGCCACGGACACGAAGTGCTGGGGCCGGTAGTAGTATTTTTTGTTCCTCTGCAAGCCGCGGCACAGCGTCACCGAGCCGCTGATGAACAACAGATAGGTGGCGATGATGACCATGATGACCGCTGCGAAGAACCACAGAAACGCCGCCAGCGGCTCCTTGATGGACACCGCCAGCGCGTAAGCGCCGCCCAGCAGCACCACGCCCGCCGCCGTCAGCACCCACTGGGCGCGGGGCGGCTTTTCGCCCACGCTCTCGCTGCGCAGCAGCGCCACGGCACTGACGCCGTGCAGCTGCCGCAGGCTGTTCAGCAGGATCAGCGTGTGGATGACCGCAAACAACGCCGCCGCAGCCAGCAGAGACGATACGGAGACCGTCAGGGTGTAGGTCACGGGCACCTGCAAAAGCCGCACCATGCCCAGCTCCGCCAGCTTATACAGCACCACGCCCAGAAGCAGTCCCGTACCCGTGGTCAGGCCGTAGGTAATGGCCGTCTCCCACAGCAGGATGCGGGCGATGCTGCCCTTCCCCATGCCCAGCACATTGTACAGGCCGAACTCCCGCTCCCGGCGGCGAATGAGGAACGAATGGGTGTAGAACAGAAAGATCAGCGCAAACACGGCGATGACCACCGTGCCCAGCCGCAGGATGATGGCGCTGCTTCTGCCGCCGGACATGTGCTCCAGCACCGGCGAGCCGGACAGCCCCGTAAGAATGTAGAACATCAGCACCATGCCCGCGGCGCTGAGTCCGTAGGGCAGATACAGGCGCTTGTTTTTCACCATGCCCGTCCACGCAAGGCGGGCGTACAGTCCCCGCTTCATGCCGGCTCACCGCCTGACTGCAGCATGGTCAGCGTATCGGAGATACGCTGATAGAACCGGGTATCGCTGTCCTCACCCCGATAGAGCTGGTGGAACACCTGCCCGTCCTTGATGAACAGCACGCGCCCGGCGCGGCTGGCCGCCTTCACCGAGTGGGTCACCATCAGGATGGTCTGTCCCGCCCGGTTGATGTCCGCAAACAGCCGCAGCAGCTCATCGGTGGAGCCGCTGTCCAGCGCGCCGGTAGGCTCGTCCGCCAGCAGCAGCTTCGGCTCCGTGATGATGGCGCGCGCCACCGCCGCCCGCTGCTTCTGGCCGCCGGACACCTCGTAAGGGTACTTCTTCAGCAGCTCCGTCAGCCCCAGCAGCTTTGCGATGGGCATCAGCCGCGCCCGCATATCCTCGTAGCCCATGCCCGCCAGCACCAGCGGCAGGTAGATATTGTCCTCCAGCGTGAAGGTGTCCAGCAGATTGAACTCCTGAAACACGAAGCCCAGATTCTCCCGGCGGAACAGCGCCGCGTCCTTCTCCCGGATCTTGTGCAGCTCCCGGCCCTCCAGCCGTACCGTGCCCGCCGTAGGCTCATCCAGCGCCGCCAGAATGTTCAAAAGCGTGGTCTTGCCGCTGCCGGACTCGCCCATAATGGCCACATACTCGCCCTGCTCCACAGTGAAGCTCACGCTGCGCAGCGCCTCGACCCGGCTGCCGCCGAACCGCGTGGTATACACCTTCCGCAGCCCGCTTACTTCCAGAATACTCATAGTCACTCGACCTCCTTATCAACAAGGCCATTATAGTGCGCCGCGCCCCGCCAATCCATCGGTTTGCCTTACCAAAAACGAACAACTCTGTCACCTTTCACTCCGGCAGGAAATCGCCGCGTCCCAGTGTCAGATACACCGTGGTGCCCTTTCCGGGCACGGACTCCATGCGGATGCCGTGGCGCAGGTTGCCGCATATTCTCCGGCACAGATACAGCCCGATACCGCTGGAGCGCCTGTCCAGCCGCCCGTTCTGCCCGGTATAGCCCATCTGGAACACCCGTGGCAGATCCTCCGGCGCGATGCCCATGCCCGTATCCGCGATGCACAGCTCGTCCCCCTGCCGGTATATGCGGATAGCGCCCTCCTGCCTCGTGTATTTCAGGGCGTTGCTGAGCAGCTGCTCCACCACGAAGGTCAGCCACTTGCCATCCGTCACCGTCTCCCACTGCACCGGCTCATAGTCCAGCCGGATGCGCCGGTCGATAAACTCCCCGGCGAACCGCCGCACGGCAGAGCGCACCACCTCGTCCACGCTGCACGGGCGGATCACATAGTCGCTGCCGCCCTCCTCCAGCCGCAGGTACGTCAGCACCATGTCCACATACTGCTCGATCCGCCCCAACTCCGCCGTCAGCCGCCGGGCGGCGGGCGTGTCCTCGCCCTGTAACGTCAGGCGCATGGCGGCAATGGGCGTCTTGATCTGATGCACCCACGCGGTGTAATAGGCCACCGTCTCGCCCCGGCGCGTCTCCGCCGCGTCCAGTTGCCGCCGCAGCTCCTGCCGCAGCTGCTCCACCAGCGCGGCGCAGTCCTGCCCCTCCACAGTCTTCATCTCCGGCAGGGGCGCCAGCACCGTCTCCCCGGTCTGCCGCAGCTGCTCCATCTCCTTATGCCGCCGCGCCGCCCGCCGGAAGTCCCATACCGCCATACCAGCGCCCGCCAGCGCACACAGCCCCGCCGGGTACGCCACCGCCGCCAGCGGCAGGCCATACAGCGCGAAGGATACGGCAAACAGTCCGGTAAACAGCACAAGCATCAAAACCGTCAGGCGGTGCTGCCTGAGATAGGCTCTCCATAGCTTCATACGCTCACTCCACGATATACCCCACCCCGTGCCGGGTGGCGATAAAGTCCACAAGTCCCGCGCCCGCCAGCTTCCGCCGCAGGCGGTTCACGTTCACCGTCAGCGTGTTCTCGTCCACGAAGCTGTCCGTCTCCCACAGCCGCTGCATCAGCTTCTCTCGGCTGACCACCTTCCCGGCGCTCTCCATCAGGCAGGCCAGAATACGGTACTCGTTCTTGGTCAGCTCCACCGTCTGCCCCTGATACGTCAGCTTCTGGTCGTCGGCGGACAGCTGCGCGCCCCGGCGCTCCCGCAGCACCGCCGGCGCCGACAGGTCGTAGCTGCGCCGCAGCATGGCCTGTACCTTGGCCATCAGCACGCCGCCGTCAAAGGGCTTGGCAATGAAATCGTCCCCGCCGAAGTTCATGGCCATGATGACGTTCATGTTGTCGCTGGCCGAGGACAGGAACAGAATGGGCGCATTGGTCTGCTTCCGCAGCTCCCGGCACCAATGGTAGCCGTCGAAGCATGGCAGAGCAATATCCAATATAATAAGGTGCGGGGCAAAGGCCGCCGCCTCCTCTGTCACCGCCCGCAAATCACGGGCGCACCGTGCCTCCAGTCCCCAGCTCTCCGCCAGGCGGCACACCTCTTGGGCGATGGTGCGGTCGTCCTCCACAATAAATATCCGGTACATACACTCACATCCTTTATGCTCCATTATACCCTCCCGCGCCCCTGTCGCGCAAGCCTTCTCCCTCTTTCAATATTGTCACATTCCCCTCCCGGAAAATTTTTTCAAAAACAGGATTGACAAATCCGTTCCGTCGTGTTATAACTATACCAACCTACCGAGTTGGTAGTTGATTATCAGAAACGAGGCGAGCGCATGGAAAGCACTCTCATTCTCCTGACCGGTCGATGTTGACCCTATCCCCCGCTTCCATTCCACCCAACAACATCTGACAATATATTTATAAAGGAGAAATCACCATGTCCAACATTTACACCTCCGCTGACCAGCTGATCGGCCACACCCCCCTGCTGGAGCTGACCCATATCGAAAAAGCCCACGACCTGAAGGCGAAGATCGTCGCCAAGCTGGAGTACTTCAACCCCGCCGGCAGCGTGAAGGATCGTATCGCCAAGGCCATGATCGACGACGCCGAGGCCAAGGGTCTGCTGAAGGCCGGCAGCGTCATCATCGAGCCCACCTCCGGCAACACCGGCATCGGCCTCGCTTCCGTGGCCGCCGCCCGTGGCTACCGCATCATCATCGTCATGCCGGAGACCATGTCCGTGGAGCGCCGCCAGCTGATGAAGGCCTACGGCGCAGAGCTGGTGCTCACCGAGGGTGCCAAGGGCATGAAGGGCGCCATCGCCAAGGCCGACGAGCTGGCCAAGGAGATCCCCAACAGCTTCGTAGCCGGGCAGTTTGTCAACCCCGCCAACCCCAAGGCGCACTACGAAACCACCGGTCCCGAGATCTGGCAGGACACCGATGGCAAGGTAGACTTCTTCGTGGCCGGCGTAGGCACCGGCGGCACCATCACCGGCGTTGGCAAGTTCCTGAAGGAAAAGAACCCCGCCGTGAAGGTCGTTGCCGTGGAGCCCAAGACCTCCGCCGTGCTGTCCACCGGTGTGGCCGGCTCCCACAAGATCCAGGGCATCGGCGCAGGCTTTGTCCCCGACGTGCTGGACACTAAGATCTACGATGAGATCATCCCCGTGGACAACGATGACGCCTTTGCCGTTGGCAAGGAGATCGGCCACCGCGAGGGCGTTCTGGTGGGCATCTCCTCCGGCGCGGCGCTGTGGGCGGCCATCGAGCTGGCCAAGCGGCCGGAGAATGCCGGCAAGACCATTGTCGTCCTGCTGCCCGACACCGGCGACCGCTATCTCTCCACCCCGCTGTTTGCCGACTGATTCAGCCGTTTTCTTCTTTCTATTTCTCCTCACTTGCAAAAGACCGTGCCCTATCGGGCGCGGTCTTTTGCTCTGTCCGCGAAAATTTCTCCCTCCCGCCGAATTTCGCCTTGACTTTTGCGGCGGAATCGTGTATCATATTCCCTGTTGTAAAGGCGTATAACTTTACAGAAGGAGGGGGCACCGTGAAAAACCAAACCTACCGCATGACCATGCTGTTCGATTTTTACGGCGATATCCTGACCCCGCGGCAGCGGGAGCTGTTTGACCTGTACTACAACGAGGATCTGTCTCTGGCGGAGATCGCGGAAAACTGCGGCATCTCCCGGCAGGGCGTGCGGGACGTGATCGTCCGGGCGGAAAACGCCATGACGGAGCTGGAGGACAAGACTGGCCTGATCCACCGCTTCTTGCAGATGCAGCAGCATGTGGACGCCATCATCACCGCCGCCAATAACATCAAGACCATCAACTACCGGCAGTACGAAAACCCCCGGTTGGACGAGCTGGCCGACGCGGTTCTCAACAGCGCCGCCGCTCTGAAGGAGTAACCACCCATGGCATTTGAGGGACTGAGCGAAAAACTGAACGGCGTATTCAAGCGCCTGCGCGGAAAGGGGCGGCTCACCGAGGCCGACGTCCGCGAGGGTATGCGCGAGGTGCGTCTGGCGCTGCTGGAGGCCGACGTCAGCTACAAGGTCGTCAAGGACTTCGTGGCGGACGTCACCGAAAAGTGCATCGGCACCGACGTGCTGGACAGCTTGACCCCGGCGCAGCAGATCATCAAGATCGTCAACCAGGAGCTGACGGCGCTGATGGGCGGCACCAACGCCCGCCTGACCACTGCCTCCAAGGGCCCCACCGTTGTGATGATGGTGGGTCTGCAGGGCGCCGGCAAGACCACCAACGGCGCGAAGCTGGCGGGGCTCATGCGCCGCAGCTATGGCAAGCGCCCCCTGCTGGTGGCCTGCGACGTGTACCGTCCCGCGGCCATCAACCAGCTGCAGGTGGTTGGCAAGCAGCTGGATATCCCTGTGTTCGAGATGGGGCAGATCGACCCGGTGACCATCGCAAAGGAAGCGGTGAAATACGCCGCCGACCACGGTCACGACATCGTGTTTCTGGATACCGCCGGCCGCCTGCACATCGACGAGGCACTGATGGACGAGCTGAAGGCGGTGAAGGCCGCCGTCAAGCCCAACGAGATCCTGCTGGTGGTGGACGCCATGACCGGTCAGGACGCGGTAAACGCGGCCAAGGCGACGCACTGGGCATCGACGGCGTGTTGCTGACCAAGCTGGACGGCGACACCCGCGGCGGCGCGGCGCTGTCCATCCGGGCGGTGACGGGCAAGCCCATCAAGTTCGTGGGCACCGGCGAAAAGCTGGACATGATCGAGCCCTTCCACCCCGACCGCATGGCCGGGCGCATTCTGGGCATGGGCGACATGCTCACCTTCATCGAAAAGGCCGAGCAGCAGTACGATGAAAAGCAGGCCAAGAAGCTGGAGGAAAAGCTCCGCAAGAACCGTCTGACCCTCAGCGACTACCTGGATCAGATGGAGCAGCTGCAAAACATGGGCGACCTGAGCCAGATTGCCGGGATGCTGCCGGGCAATCTGGGCAAGAGCTTCGACCCCGACCAGATCGACGAGAAGCAGATGGCGCACAACAAGGCCATCATCCTGTCCATGACGCCGCTGGAGCGGGAGAATCCCCAGATCCTCAACGCCAGCCGCAAAAAGCGCATCGCCGCCGGCTGCGGTCTTGAAGTGGTGGACGTGAACCGCCTGCTGAAATCCTTTGAGATGCTCCAGCAGATGACCTCCGCCATGGCCAAGGGCAAGGTGCGCGGCGGTCTGGGCGGGCTGATGGGCGGTATGGGCGGCAAGGTCGCCAAGGGCGCCATGCACGGCTTCGGCCGCAAGAAACGGTTGAAATAAACTTGCATGTATACGCAAATGTGCAAGGGCATTTAACAGATATTAAATAATTATTTTACATGGAGGAACACAACAATGGTCAAGATTCGTCTGAGAAGAATGGGCGCGAAGAAGGCTCCCTACTACCGCGTGGTCGTCGCTGATTCCCGCTATCCCCGTGACGGCCGCTTCATCGAGGAGATCGGCACTTACGATCCCACCGTCTCCCCCGCCAAGATCAGCATCGATGCCGACCGCGCCCGCGAGTGGATCAAGACCGGCGCTCAGCCCACCGATACCGTCCGCGCCCTGCTGAAGAAGGTCGACGTACTGTAAGTCGGGAGCTGCGCCATGAAGGATCTGCTGCTGTATATCGCGCAGAACCTTGTGGAGCACCCGGAGCAGGTCAGCGTGACCGAGGTTGAGAACGGTGACGAGCTGACGCTTCAGCTTCGCGTTGCACCGGAGGATATGGGCAAGGTCATCGGACGGCAGGGACGTATCGCCAAGGAGATACGCACCGTCATCCGCTCCTACGCCCAGCGTACCGGTGCCAAGGTGTCTGTGGATATTGTTGACTGACAACAAAAAAAGAACCGCCTACTGGCGGTTCTTTTTTGTTTCTCAGGCGAAATAGCCCTTGATCTCCATAATGGCAGCCACCACGCAGAACAGGCCGAAGGCCAGGATCAGCGTGCCGCCCAGCTTCTTTTTCTGCTTCAGCTGGAACATCATGATACCCACGATGATCATGGAGCCGGCCAGCAGGATCATGGACAGGCCAGGGATGTACAGCACGTTCAGCTTGCGCAGCACCCACAGCAGCATGGACACCACCAGCAGAACGATGGCCACATTCTTCTTCGTATTCATGGACATTGGCGTTTCTCTCCTCCCTTGGGGCGCGGCGCGCCCGCTGGTTTGATTGTAGCGGAAATCCGGGCAGAATACAAGGACAATTTACCGCTTCAGCAGGATTTTTGCCTTCAGCAGCGCCGCTACGGTCTTGGCGTCGGTCAGCTCGCCGCGCATGCACTGCTCCACCGCCTGATCGAAGGGCATGCGCAGCACGTCCAGAAACTCGTCCTCGTCCGGGTGGGTGGCGCCGAAGGTCAGCTCCTGTGCCAGATAGAGGTACAGCGTCTCGCCGTAGCAGCCGGGCGACGCGATCAGCGCGCCCAGCTCCGTCCACTTTTCAGCCTCGGCGCCGATCTCCTCCTTCAACTCCCGCCGCGCCGTAACGGACGGCTCCTCGCCCGGCTCCCGTTTGCCGGCGGGTATCTCCGTCAGCACGCGTGAAAAGGCGTAGCGGTACTGGCGCACCAGCAGCACATCGTCCCCGTCCAGCGCCAGAATGCCCACGCCGCCGGGGTGCTCCACTACCTCGCGCCGTCCCTCCTTTCCGTTGGGCAGCAGCACCGTGTCCTCCCGCACCCGGATAATACGCCCCCGGTACACCTCCCGGCTGGCCAGTGTTTTCTCCGTCATGTCCATATATGGCACCTCTCTTTCATCAAGCGGCAGTATAACACAAAAAGTTCAGAATTGCCACCCCCGTCTACCCCTTGCGCGATGGGGAAAAATATGCTATACTAACGGACACATCCGAGGAAGGAGGGATCATCCATGGAAAAGTCCGGTGTGAAGATCGCGGCGCAGAACCGCAAGGCCTACCACGACTACTTCGTGGAGGATCGCTACGAGGCGGGTATCGAGCTGTTCGGCACGGAGGTCAAGTCCATCCGCGCCGGTACGCTGAACCTGAAGGACTCCTTCTGCGTGGCCAAGGACGGCGAGGTGTACGCCTACAGCTTCCACATCTCCCCCTACGACCACGGCAACATCTTCAACCGCGACCCGGATCGCCCCAAGCGCCTGCTGCTGCACAAGCGGGAGATTCGCAAGCTCCACGACCTGCAGAAGCAGGAGGGCTACGCGCTGATCCCCCTGTCCGTGTACTTCAAGAACTCCCGCGTCAAGGTGGAGCTGGGTCTGTGCAAGGGTAAAAAGACCTACGACAAGCGGGACGCCGTGGCCAAGCGGGACGCCAAGCGGGAGATGGATCGCGCCATGCGGGAGAAAAACCGCGGGTACTGAGAAATGTATGACTTTGCGTAAAACGCATATCTTGTGACAAAGTGAGGGAACCAAGATGGCAAATCCTATCGTGACCTTTGAGATGCAGGACGGCGGCAAGATCGTGGCCGAGCTGTATCCCGACATTGCGCCCCAGAGCGTGCGCAACTTTATCGCGCTTGCCAACGCCGGGTACTACGACGGCCTGATCTTCCACCGGGTCATCCCCGGCTTCATGATCCAGGGCGGCTGCCCCGACGGAAACGGCATGGGCGGTCCTGGCTACTGCATCAAGGGCGAGTTCGCCGCCAACGGCGTGCCCAACGACCTGCGCCACACCCGCGGCGTGCTGAGCATGGCGCGTGCGCAGCCTATGGACAGCGCCGGCAGCCAGTTCTTCATCATGCACAAGGATGCGCCCCATCTGGACGGGCAGTATGCCGCCTTCGGCTGCGTGATGGACGGCATGGACGTGGTGGATCGCATCGCCAACC
>OLWA01001946.1_pt1 | contig 19721 bp, 19 predicted proteins | sample 1673251 | NCBI WGS metagenome assembly OLWA01 (sample SAMEA3178937, study PRJEB25190) | human gut metagenome | biome: human gut; feature: human-associated habitat; material: faeces | place: Austria | collected 2013 | reverse complement strand
AAGGGTGCCGTCCAGATCGAATAATACAGTTTTTATCACAGAAAAAGACTCCTTAAAGATCCATAAATGAGATGTCCTCGCACCGTACGCTGCGCACCTTCCGGCGGATGCCGCCCGGGAAGGTGAGGGTCAGGTTCGTGCGGCGCACCGCCGCCGCCCAGGGCGACTGCAGGGCCGTCAGGGCGGGCGTCGGGCAGAAGACACAGATGTTGTGCAGATGGAAGCCGTGCTGGATGCGCAGAAGGATGCGCCCGTCCTTCTGCCACACGCCCTCGCGGCGGTAGCCCGCCCATGCGCCCAGCAGGAACACGCCGGCAATGCCGGTCAGCACCAGCAGCGGCACGGTGAGCCCGGGCAGGGTGTAGCGGGACACTGCCGTCAGCAGTAAAAACAGCCCGCAGGGGATGCCCGCCGGCAGAAAGAACAGCTTGCTGCGGTTATGAGCATTCACCGGCTCATCCGGCGGCAGGGCAAAGCCGGGCAAAAGCTCCTGCAAAAACGGCCCGTCCTCCCGCCAGACCAGCAGCGGCACTTCCGGCTGGCAGCGGCTGGCCGTGACGTATACGGGGCTGTAGTGCAGCGCCCAGGTGGCCGGGGAGCGGCGCACATCGGCAAAGCTCAGATGCCGGAGCCGGATGCGCAGCTCGTACCGGCGCACAAGGCCGCCCCGGCTGCCCAGCTGGGTGTCGGTGCGCCACACGGTGTAGTGGGCCGCCTGCGCGGCGCTGCGGGCCAGACTGGCACAGAACAGCACTCCGCCCAGCACCAGCAGCCAGGCCGTGCCCATGGGCAGCCAGCGTGCAGCCCATGCCGCCAGCCGGTTCAGGTGAGCGAAGGCGGCGGTCTGGGCGTCCGGTGCGTAAGGTTCACTCTGGCGCAGGGCCAGCACCAGCAGCGCCAGCGTGGAAAGGCTGTTGGCACCCAGCACCGCAAAGGCCAGCTTTTCGCCGCCGTGGGGCGTGTGGGCCACCGCGTCCTCCACCGGCATCATCCGGTCGGCCAGCCACTGGGCATCCTTCCGGGTCAGCATCAAAGTCAAGATGCGCTTCTGCCCGGCAGGGTACAGCACCACCTTGCTGGCATCGGCCAGCCGGTAGAGCAGCGGCCGCTCAATGGTCAGCGCTGCCAGCTGGCCGGCCCGCAGGGTGCGGTCCAGCCGCACACCCAGCCGCCAGCGGATGGTCAACGTTCCCTGTGCATCCACCTGCCAGCGGCTGGCGTGGAGCGCGGCGGCGCTCACCAGTGCCAGTACGGTGAACAGCACTGCGTCCTGCACAAGGGCGGTCCACAGGGCCTGCCAGTTGCGTTCGAACAGCACCTGCACCAGCGGGATGAGGTACAGCAGGATGGTCTTGCGCAGAACATGCAGCACGGCAAAGGGGTGAAAGCCCCGTTCGGCGGTGGTCATGGTGCATCCTCCGTCAGGGCGGCGGCCAGCGCCTGTGCCTGCCGGGCCGGGATGCCGGGCAGCAGCACCTGTGCGCCCGGGCAGCGCACCACCAGCACGCTGCAGCCAGCCAGCCATAGCAAGGGCGTGCGCAGCGCAAACAGGCCGGTGACGGCCTGCCGGGGCAGCTGACGCGCCGCGGGGACGGCAACACCGGCCTGCATCACGAGGTCCTTGGGGGTGAGCCATGCCGCAAAGCTGCAGCTGCGCACCCACACTTCAAACACCAGCGCTGTCCACACCGCGCAGAACACGCACCCGGCGGCGATGCTCTGCCAGAACACGAAGGGCGCGCAGACAAGGCCTGGCACCCCGGCCCAGACGCAGAGCACGGCCCGGCCCCGGGGCGGGATGACCAGCGCGGTGCGCAGCAGATCCCCTTCGGTCATTTGCCGGAAAGGCCCCAGGCATCCATCAGCAGGTGCAGGGTGTCGTCCTGGGTCAGGCAGAGGATGCGGTCCCAGGGCAGCAGGGTGGTGTTGCCGTGGGGGATGATGAACTCCGCATCGCGGGTGATGCACACCAGAATGGCGTCGCCCGGCATGGGGATGTCCTTGACCGCCTGCCCTGCAAACTGGAAGTTCTCCGGCAGCAGGATCTCGTTCAGGCTGGCGGTGCCGCCGCCCAGCGAGAGCAGCTGCCGGATGGTGTCGGTCTCGATCTCCCGCTCCAGAATATGGCTCAGGTTGTCGGTGCCGCACACCACGGTATCCACGCCTAAGGTGTGCAGCAGCTCGCGGTTCTTGGGGTTGGAGGCCCGGGCCACGGTGCGGTCCACGCCGAATTCCCGCTTGGCGATCTGGCAGGCCACCAGATTGTCCTCGTCCGCTCCGGTCACCGCCACAAAGGCGTCGCAGCTGGCCACGTCGGCAGTGCGCATGGTGTCAAAGCTGACGGCGTCCCCGCAGATCACCGGGATGTCCAGCGAGTCCGCCAGCGTGCGGCAGAGCATCTCCTGCGGCTCGATGATGGTCACCTTGTGGCGGTGGGCCAGAAGGCTTTGGGCCAGATACATGCCCACTTTGCCGCCGCCTGCAATACAAACTTTCATATCATTACCTCATTCTACAGAGTGGAATGGAAAAACTGCCCTGTTTTCACTTTGCCAGCGCACGGAACACCGACTGCTCGGTGAGCACGGTGGGGCAGATGGTCTCGATCTCATAGGCTTTGTGGTACAGCACCTGCAGGTGCGGGTCGGACACGCGGCAGATGACCTTCTCCCGGCGGAAGATACTCTTTGCGATCTGCGCCGCCATCAGGTTCACCGAGTCGTCCTCGCTCACGGCGGCCACGGCGTCGCAGTTCTCCACGCCGGCCCGGCGCAGCACGTCCGGGTCGGTGGGGTCGCCCACCAGGGCGGTTCCGCCGAAGCGGTAATCGTCGAAAGCGTCCAGCCGCTTGAGCTGCTCGGGGTCCTTTTCCACCAGCGAGATGTCGTGGCCGATGTGCTCCAGATCGCGGATGAGGGATGCGCCGACCTGATCGCAGCCGATAACCAGAATGTTCATGAAAGCTCACCTCATTGTAAAAAATGATAAACCGGGTTTAAACTCTGTTTTACGTTTCGCGTAAAATAAGGGGTGAAGGGTCTTTGCCATCAGTATAACACATTTCACGGCCCAGTTACAGCCTGCGGGGCAGAAAGCTTTCCGCCGCAAAATTTTCGCATTCTGCGTGCGAACCGCCGCATAGTATGGTATACTGGAAAAAACATGTGATCACGCGCACTGCGCGATGGGAGGGGTACTTACGTTTTTTGAGATCATCAAAGCGATCCTGATGGGCATCGTGGAGGGCATCACCGAATGGCTGCCCATTTCTTCCACCGGCCATATGATTTTGCTGGAGCAGGTGGTCAAGTTCCACGCCAGCGAGGAGTTCATGTCCATGTTCCGCGTGGTCATCCAGCTGGGTGCCATTCTGGCTGTGGTGGTGCTGTTCTGGGGCAAGCTGTGGCCCTTTGGCCTGAAGCAGGGCCGGGTCATCTCCAAGCCCAGCGTCTGGAACCTGTGGTTCAAGGTGGTGGCCGCCACCATCCCGGTGCTGATCATCAGCCCGCTGGACAACTGGATGGAAGACCATTTTTATAATTACATCACCGTGGCCGCCATGCTCATCCTCTATGGTGTGCTGTTCTTTGTGGTGGAAAACCGCCGCGCCGCGCCCAAGGTGACAAGGCTGGACCAGATCACCTACCGCGATGCCTTCATCATCGGCCTGTGGCAGTGTCTGGCCATCATCCCCGGCACATCCCGCTCCGGTGCCACCATCGTGGGCGGCCTGCTGCTGGGCCTGTCCCGTGCCTGCGTGGCCGAGTTCACCTTCTATCTGGCCATCCCGGTCATGGCGGGTGCTTCGCTGCTCAAGGTGGTCAAGTTCGTACTGGGCGGTTCGGTCATGACCGGCACCGAGATCGCCGTGCTGGTGGTGGGCTGCGTGGTGGCCTTCGGCGTGAGCCTTGCGGTCATCCGCTTCCTGATGGATTACGTCAAGCGCCACGACTTCAAGTTCTTCGGTGCCTACCGCATCGTGCTGGGCATCATCGTACTGGCGGTGGCGGCAGTTACCGCGATCGTCTGATTTTAAATGCTTGCCGCTTTGCTCTAGTATTTTTATAGTTTGCAACTCCGAAACGACTGCGGTCGTTTCGGAGTTGTTTTTCACGGGAAAAGGCCGTAAAGGCAAACGGCAAAAAACGATACCCGCCGCTTTTACGCTGCTCTTTTTCTTTGGAAAAAGTTGTGCTATACTGGAAAAAGAGAGTATGCGGCAGCGTGCCGCGCAACAAAATGGAGGAAACTGCTATGGAAGCATCCAAGGTCTATTATACAGATTTCCGCTGTCCCGTGGGCACCAGCCTGCTGGACAAGCTGCGCCGCGTGTGCATCGCTGCCGGCATCAAGGACATCGACATGGACGGCAAATTCGTAGCCATCAAGATGCATTTCGGTGAGCTGGGCAATCTGGCATTCCTGCGCCCCAACTACGCCAAGGTGGTGGCCGATCTGTGCAAGGAGCAGGGCGGTCTGCCGTTCCTGACCGACTGCAACACCCTGTATCCGGGCAGCCGCAAGAACGCACTGGAGCACCTCACCTGTGCCCAGCTGAACGGCTTCTGGCCCATGACCACCGGCTGTCAGGTCATCATTGCGGACGGTCTGCGCGGCACCGATGAGGCAGAGGTGCCGGTGCCGAACGGCGAATACTGCAAGACGGCAAAGATCGGCCGCGCCATCATGGATGCGGATATCTTTATCAGCCTGACCCATTTCAAGGGCCACGAATCCACCGGCTTCGGCGGTACTCTCAAGAACATCGGCATGGGCTGCGGCTCCCGCGCGGGCAAGATGATACAGCACGCCGCCGGACACCCGGAGGTGCAGCAGAGCCTGTGCCGTGGCTGCCACCGCTGCGCGAAGGAGTGCGGCTCCGATGCCATCACCTACGATGCAAACAACAAGGCCGTCATTGACCAGACCAAGTGCAAGGGCTGCGGCCGCTGCATCGGTGCGTGCAGCTTTGACGCCATCTATTCTCCCAACGAGTGTGCCAATGAGCTGCTGGACCGCAAAATGGCAGAGTATGCCGCAGCCGTCTGCCATGACCGTCCCTGCTTCCATATTTCTCTGGTGCAGGACATCAGCCCCAACTGCGACTGCCACTGCGAGAACGATGCTCCCATCCTGCCGGATATCGGCATCTTTGCATCCTTTGATCCGGTGGCGCTGGATCAGGCCTGCGCCGATGCCTGCCTGAATGCACAGCCGCTGCCGAACAGCCAGCTGGGCCAGAACCTTGCAAAGCCCGGCTGGAACTGCCACCACGACAACTTCAAGGATTCCAACCCCAATATCGAGTGGAAGGCCACGCTGGAGCAGGCCGAAAAAATCGGCATGGGCACCCGGCAGTATGTGCTGAAAAAGGTGTAAAACAAAAAAGGCGCTGACCAGTCGGTCAGCGCCTTTTGCTTGGCAAAACGAATTATGCTTCGCCGTTGGCTTCGGGTACGCAGTCGTCCAGCACGCTCTGCAGGGCCTGCCAGTTTTTCAGGGTGCAGCCGGGCAGGGTGCTGGCATCCAGACCGGCGTCCTCAATGCGGCCGCTCATGCTTTCCTTATCGCTCAGCAGGGCCAGCGCATCCGGCTCGATCATGGTCCAGGCCTCGGCAAAGCTCTCCTGCTCGTCGGCGTCCAGGCCGTCATACCATTCATAGAAGGCGTCCTGGATGGCTTCCGGCGTGCGGGAGGAAAGCCGTGCTTCCTCGGCCCACTGCAGCAGGGAAGCCGCCGCGATGACCGATTTCAGCGAGCAACCGGACACGCCCGGCCCCCAGCCCAGGCAGGGCGCAAAGGCAGCGGATGTGCCGGTGATGGAGAAGATGGAGTTTTCGTCAAAGTCGCCGGGGTTCAGGCCGGACGTGTTGGCCTGCACGGTGGAGTCCGGCAAAGCCTCGCCGGAAGCCGCCGCGCTGCTGGACGCAGTGGCCGAACTGGAAGGCTCTGAGCCGGAGCTGGCGGCAGAGCCGCCGCAGCCGACGAGGGCGCTGCAGGCAATGGCCGCGCACAGCACCAGCGAAAGGATGCGTGTATATTTCAATTTCATAGCGGTGTCCTCCTTGAAGAACTGCGGCCGGAAAGCGGCGGCAGCGTCTCAAAACGATACACCCTAAGTATACGTTCTGCACCGGCGGTTGTCAATCAGCGCGGGAGGGACGAATTTCAACCCGCAGCAGCGGCTTTGCCGAAAGAAGAAAGCGCTTTTTGTGCAGTTTGCGGCCTTGACATTTTTCGTGGTTGGCGGTTGACTACAGATAGGTCCCCCGTCTGCCGCACGGGCCGGAAAAGCCGGAGAGACCGGGAAGGAGAGACGCAGCGTATGAAAAACAGGCTCACTCAGGCGCTGGAGCGCTTTTCCAAGGCGATGCTGGCCCCGCTTTCCTATCTTTCGGCGGCGGGGCTGCTGCTGGTGGCGGGTGCCCTGCTCACCAGTACGCCGCTGGCCGGAGTGCTGCCGTTTCTCCGCTGGCCGCCGGTGCAGCTGCTGGGCCAGCTCATCTACAAATGCCTGACAGCGGTCATCTCGAACCTCAGCGTGCTGTTCTGCGTCGGCATTGCGGCGGCGCTGGCTAAGCAGGAAAAGCACCAGGCCGGGCTCATCGCCCTGATGTGCTATCTGATCTACCTCACGGCGGGCAACGTCACCCTGACCGCGCTGGGGCAGCTGGCCAAGCCGGACGCCCTCACCGGCCTGTACAGTTCGGGCCAGACCACCGTGCTGGGCATCCAGACCGTGGACACCGGCGTGTTCGGCGGCATTTTGCTGGGCCTTGCGGTGGGCGGCATCTTCAACCGCACCTGCGATGTCACCCACAAAGGCATCCTGCCCGGCATCTTTTCCGGCACGCGCTGGTCCTTCACCTGTGTGGCGGCGCTGGCGGCAGCCCTGGGCTTTGGGGCCTGCTTCGTCTGGCCGCCGGTGCAGCAGGGCATCACGGCCCTTACCGGCTTCATCGCGTCCTCCGGCAATGTGGGGCTGTTCCTCTACGGCTTTCTGGAGCGGCTGCTCATCCCCACGGGATTGCACCACTTGGTGTACATGCCGTTCCAGTTCTCACGATTGGGCGGGCAGCTGGCGGCGGACGGCGTCACCTACGTCGGGGCCTATGTGGTCATGATGACCGAATATAACCTCGGCCTGCCCTTCTCGGAGGGCATCGTCTGGATGTACACCGGCTTCACCAAGACCTTCGGCTACTTTGGCATCACGGCGGCGTTCATCTTCTGCGCCCGGCGGGAGAACCGCAAAAAGACCGCTGCCCAGCTGCTGCCGCTGGCCTTCACGGCGTCGCTGGCGTCCATCACCGAACCGCTGGATTTCCTGTTCTGCTTCTCGGCACCGGTGCTCTGGCTGGCCCATGCGGTCATCTCGGGCATCTTCATCGTGCTGCTGCACCTGTGCCACGTTACGGCCTTCACTTCGAACCTGTTGGGTTCGCTGCTGATGAACCTTTCGGCCGGCACGGCCCGGACGAACTACCCGGTGCTGTACCTGCTGGGCCTTGCGGAGATCGCGGTCTATTTCGTGGTGTTTACGGCCCTCATCCGCTGGCTGGACCTGCCCACCCCGGGACGCCGCCCGGAGGAGCCCGCCCGGCCGGAAGCGCCGCTGACTGCAGCAGACATCGAAAAGCTCATTGCCGCCCTCGGCGGGCGGGGGAACATCCGCACGGTGGACAACTGCTTCACCCGCCTGCGCATTACGGTGCAGGAAGCGGCTTTTGTGGACGCGCAGGCTCTGCATGAGCTGCCCTGCAGCGGCGTGGTGCTGAACGGCTGCGAGGTGCAGCTGGTCTACGGCCTGCAGGCCGCGCAGGTCCGGCAGGCGGTGGAGGAGCGGCTGGGGAGAGTGGTTTGCTGAGAGGATGTTCTCTTTTGGCACCAAAAGAGAACCAGAAAGGACGGCGGTGCCCGGAAGTCATGAAAGCCCCAGTGGGGCTTTTAAGCCGCAGACCGGTTTGCGAAGCAAATGCCGTGTGTTCAGCGCGGCAAGGGCACGGCGATTTCGACGCGCTGGAGCCGGGCGGGGATTGTTCTCTTTTGGCACCAAAAGAGAACCAGAAAAGTGCCAGCGATTTCGACGCGCTGGACCCACGAGAAAGGGGCTGCTCGCCCCTTTCAACCCCAAAGAGGATGGGCTCCATACAAAAAAGCTAGCCGCTTCGCTTAACGCTTTTTTGTGTTCCGCCATTTCAAGGCCCCTCAGCCGCTGCGGCGGCAGCTCCCCGCAGGGGAGCCAGCGGCTGCAGCTGCCGTTTGCCGTCACGACCCCTTCCCGTGAAAAAGAGAATTTGAAAAATCCGCGGTTGCGTAGCAATGAAAGCCCCAGTGGGGCTTTCAAGCGGCAGAACGGTCTTGCGTTAGCAAGATGGAGGAGCCCTGCTCCGACAAGTTCCGCAGATTTTTCAAATTCTCAAAATAAAAATAACATTTCCGCTGAAGATGCCCAGAGTGAAACGGAGGGCATTTCAAATCGTCCGGCGGCTGAAAGGATCACCATGCAAAACGAAACCCTTCCCATGACAAATAAAAACGAAACCGTCACCGGGCGCTTCGCGCCCAGCCCCAGCGGGCGGCTGCACCTGGGCAACCTGGCCTGCAGCCTGCTGGCGTGGCTCAGCGCCAAAAGCCGGGGCGGGCGCATCGTGCTGCGCATCGAGGACCTCGACGCCGAGCGCTGCCCGCGCATCTATGCCGATTTGTTGGAGCAGGACCTCGACTGGCTGGGCCTTGGCTGGGACGAAGGCGGCAGCACCGGCGGCCCCCACGGCCCCTATTACCAGAGCGAGTGCGCGGACATCTACGAGGAACAATATCAGAAACTGGATGCCATGGGCCTTGTGTACCCGTGCTTCTGCTCCCGCGCACAGCTGCACGCGGCCAGTGCACCCCACACCTCGGACGGCAACATCATCTACCCGGGCACCTGCCGGGGCCTGACGCCTGCCGAGATCGCCGAAAAGCGCAAAAAGAAGGCCCCGGCCTACCGCCTGATGGTGCCGGATGAAGATATCACCTTCACGGACGGCTGCATGGGCAAACACACCGAGAACCTGCTGCAGGACTGCGGCGACTTCTACCTGCGCCGCGCCGATGGTGTGTTTGCCTATCAGCTGGCGGTGGTGGTGGATGATGCACGCATGGGCGTCACCGAGGTGGTGCGCGGGTCCGACCTGCTGTCCTCCACGGCACGGCAGCTCTACCTGTACCGTCTGCTGGGCCTGCAGGCACCGCAGTTTGCCCATTGCCCGCTGCTGCTGGCCCCGGACGGGCGGCGGCTGTCGAAGCGCGACGGCGACCAGAGCCTGGAAAACCTGCGGGCAAAGTACACCGCCGCGGAGATCGTGGGCAAGCTGGCCTATGCCTACGGCCTGCAGCCGGAGCCCGCGCCCCGCACGCCGGAAAGCCTCATCCCGGAGTTTTCCTGGGCAAAGGTGCCAAAAGAGGATGTCTGCCTGCCGGAGGGATTGTTTTAATGGCCGCCGCGTTCGCTCTGGCCATATTCAGCGGAAGTGCTTTTGATGATTTGAGCTCCAGAAAAATCCGTGGATTTTTCTGGAGCTCTTTTTCACGAAACGGCGGTTAAGGAAAACAGCCGTGCGTTTTGAAACAAAAAAGCTCTCCCAAAGGGAGAGCGGACAAAATCGAAGATCTTGACGGAGAGGGTCATACGCGGCGGGTCTGCAGCAGTTCGCTGTACTCGGAAGCGGCCGTGAAGGCGGCGTCCAGTGCCAGTGCCAGCAGGATGCCCAGCACCACGTCGATGCAGCTGTGCTGCTTGAGCAGCACGGTGGAGCACACGATGGAACCGCACAGCACGGCAGCGGCCGGGCGCATCCAGCGCAGGCGGGGCCGCTCAAAGAGGCGGCTGCGGTAGTAGGCCAGCAGCAGCGTCACCGAGTTGAAGACGTGGATGGACGGGCAGACATTGATGGGCGTATCGGTGCGGTACAAAAAGCGCACCGCACGGGCAAAGATGTCGCTGCCCGGCACATAGTACGGACGCAGGTTCAGCCCGGTGGGCAGGATGACGTAGCACGCCAGCGCCAGGGTCATGCCGCCGAACAGCGGCAGGCACAGCCGCCAGAAGTCTTCACGGGGCGCCTTCCACAGCAGGAAGAACAGGGTGAAGGGGATCCACGGGAACCATGCAAAGTAGGGGATGACGGCATATTTGCAGAAGGGGATCAGATCGTCCAGGCGGCAGTGCACCAGCACATGGGGCATGTGGATCTGGGTGTTCAGAAAATTGAATGCAGAGAGATATAACAGTAAATACAGCGCCATGAAAGCGATGGGATGGCGCGAAAACCAATTGCGTTTCATTGAAAAAGCCTCCTTTTTGCGGTTGGGCAAACTCTTAGCGATAAGAAATTATACGCCCGGCGTGTGACAAAAACAAGAACGAAAGCGGACAACATTGTTAAAATTCACGCGAATTATTTGTGCGGAATGCGTAAAAATCCGGGGGATGAAATCCGCTTCTGCCTGTAATACGAACCAGAAGGCCGGTTTCCTGCACAAGGCGCAGAAAAAGAGCCTGCCCAAGGGCAGGCTCTTTGAAAAACAACGATGCTCAGATGACATGCTGCTCCAGCCACTTGCCGCGCACGAAGCGGACAAAGAAGCACAGGGAGCGGAAGGCCCAGTCCAGATACATGCCCATCCAGATGGAGAGCAGCCCGCCGTGGAAGGCCAGCACGCACAGGTAGCAGAAGCCCACCCGGAAGGCCCACATAGACACGATGCTCACGGTCATGGTGAAGCGGGCGTCGCCGGCGGCGCGCAGGATGTTGGGCAGGGTAAAGCTGGAAGGCCAGATGAACAGCGAGATGATGTTGAACCACACCATCACTTCCAGCGCCATGGCGTAGGCCTCCGGCGAGAGGTTGAACAGCCCCAGCGCGAACTTGTTGGCGAACAGGAAGGCCGAGATGTTCATGAACCATGCACCGCAGTAGGCAAACAGCATCAGGCGGCGGGAGTAGTACACGGCCTGGTCCTTTTCGCCCGCGCCAAGGCACTGGCCCACGACCGTAAGGGCGGCCATGCCCACGGCGTTGGCCGGGATGTTCAAAAAGGTGGTGGTGGTGTTCGCCACGGCGTTGGCCGCGATGGCGGCGGTGCCCAGGGTGGAAGTCAGGCTGGACACCGACAGCTTGCCGATCTGGAACATGCCGTTCTCGATGCCGGCCGGGATGCCCACCCGTAAGATCTGCCGGATGAGCCGCCCCTGCGGGGCCAGCGCCTGCAAGCCATCCACCCGCAGCGGGCAGGCGGGGCGCTGCAGCAGGTACAGCACCGCAAAGCAGGCGATGGCGCGGGACACAAGGCTTGCCAGTGCCGCGCCCATGACCCCCATGCGGAAGCCGTAGATCAGCACCGCATTGCCGCCGATGTTCACCACGTTCATCACAAGGCTGGACATCATGCTCACCTTGCTGTTGCCCTGGGCGCGGAACAGCGCGGCCCCGGCGTTGTACAGGCCGATGAAGGGGTAGCTCAGGGCCGAGAGCAGAAAGTAGGTCTCGGCGTAGTGCATCACGTCCGCGTCGATGGAGCCGAAGATGCCCCGCAGGATGGCGTGGCGGCCCACGATGACCACCGCCGCCACAAGGCAGCTGAAGCTGGACAGGATGAACAAGATCTGCGCCGCGGCGCGCTTGGCGTCCTTCGGCTCCCCGCGGCCGATGTACTGGCTGGTGACCACCGCGCCGCCGGTGGCCAGTGCGCTCATGATCTGGATCATCAGGGTGTTGAAGCTGTCCACAAGGCTCACGCCGGAAACGGCGGCTTCGCCCACCGACGACACCATCAGGGTGTCGGCCAGGCCGATGGACACGCTCAAAGCCTGCTCTGCGATGAGCGGCAGCAGCAGGGCCACCAGCTGCTGGCGGGTGAACAGCGGCGGTTTGTTGAACTGGGATGGTTTGGTTGCTGTCATAGGTTCCTCCGTGACTGCGGCATAAAACGGTTGGATACATCGCCTTTATGATACACCGCCGCCGCCGAAATTACAAGAGATGTATACAAGAAAAAAGCAGAACGGCCGCACAAAAGCCGTTCTGCAGGGGATTTTCGGAAAGCTGCTTACTGGTAATCCTGGCTGCGGGTGGCCGGGTAGCCGTAGTAGACCACATAGTCGTAGGGGATCTCCGGGTGTTCGGTCACCTTGCCCTCGTAGCCGGACATGCTGTGGGTCAGCTCCTCGGGGGTGGGCAGCACCGGGCACAGCCTGTCCGCGCACACGGCGTTCCAGATGGCGGTGGTGAAGGCCACGCAGTTGTACACGCCGGACCACTTGTCGCAGTTGGGCAGTGCCGCATTGAAGGCGTCCAGCTGCTCCAGGCTCAGCGACACCTGCATGCTGTGCACATCCGGGTAATAGTCGTCGATGTAGTAATTGTAGAAGCCTTCCAGGTTGTACCACAGGCCGCCGTGCTCGTCGCGGTTGGCGCGGTTGCCGATGGTCATGGCGGTGCCCGGGGCGATCAGCAGGCCGCCCACGTCAAGGTCGGCGTCCGAGACGTTGGTCACGATGAAAAACGCATGGCCGTCCACATTGACCGGCGCTTCGGAAGGGTGGAAGGAGGTGCAGAGCTGCAGCGTCGCCACGGCACCTTCGGCCGGGGCTGCACCGACGGCGTCCGCCGGGCTCTTGGTCTTGGCGGATTTGACGCGGAAGGGGGTGGCCGTTTTGGTCAGCATCGCCTTCAGGTTGCGCATGAAGGCGGCGTTGCCGCTCAGCTCGTTGAGCACCCGGGGCTCGTGGTCGGCGGGGATGGCAGCCGGTGTCTCGGCAAATGCGGGCAGGGCCAGCACGCCGCCCAGCAGGATGCAGGCGGCAAGGGCTGTGCAGAGGATCTTTTTCATGGTGTTCGCTCCTTTCCTTTGCTTCAACCATACCGGGATTTTGTCGAAATGTCAAGCATTCTGCCCAATAAAAAGTGGTTTTGCGGCATGTTTGTTTTTCTTTACCCCCGCAGGCAATTGTGCTACAATAAAGCCACGGCAGGCGGCTTCGTGCAGGAGGCTGCCCGCCGCAGGGAAATGAGATAAGATATATAAGGTAATAAGGACCCAAAGGGGGAAGAATATGCCCAAAGCAGCCCACAAAGTCGTGGTCATCGGCCACCGCAACCCGGATACGGACTCCATCTGCTCCGCCATCGCCTATGCAGAGCTGAAAAACAAGACCAGTGATCTGGTCTGCGAGCCCCGCCGCGCCGGCAAAATGAACCAGGAGACCGAGTTCGTGCTGAAAAAGTTCGGCGTCAAACCGCCGCGCATGTGCACGGACGTGAACCCCAAAATTCGTGATGTGGATTACCGCGAGATGCCCGGCATCCCGGGTTCCACCAGCCTGCGCAAAGCGTGGGAGATCATGCGCGATCAGAAGATCGACACCCTGCCTGTCACCAGCGCGGACAACGAACTGGAAGGCGTCATCACTGTGAAGGATATCGCCACGGCCAACATGGACGTGTTCGATACCGAAATTCTCGCCAAGAGCAAGACCAGCTACAAGAACATCCTTGAAACGCTGGACGGCACCATGGTGGTGGGCAGCGAGGACGCAGTGTGCGCCACCGGCCGCATCCGCATCGGCACGGCCACGCCGGAAATGCTGGAGAGCACGGTGGAGAAAGGCGACATCGTCATCCTCACCAACCGCTACGAGAGCCAGCTGTGCGCCATTGAAAAGGAAGCCGCGCTGCTCATCATCTGCAACGGCTCCAAGGTGGGCCGCACCATCCAGCGCATCGCCGAGGAGACCGGTGTGGCCATCATGACCACGCCCGAGGATACCTATGCCGTGGGCAAGCTCATCAGCCAGTGTGCACCCATCTCCTATTATATGACCCGCGACGACATCATGAAGTTCACCCTCGTCACCCCGGTGGCGGATGTCACCCGCGTCATGGCGAAGGTGCGCCACCGCTATTTCCCCATCCTGGACGAGGACGGCAAATACTGCGGCATGGTCAGCCGCCGCAACATCATCAATCTGCAAAAACGTCGCATCATTCTGGTGGACCACAACGAGGCCACGCAGGCCGTGGAAGGCTTCGACCAGGCCGAAATTCTGGAGATCATCGACCACCACCGCATCGGCAGTCTGGAGACCAGCGGCCCGGTCTACTTCCGCAACCAGCCCGTGGGCTGCACGGCCACCATCATCACCCAGATGTACGACGAGAACGGCGTGGAGATCCCCCAGAAGACCGCCGGTCTGCTGCTGGCGGCCATCCTGTCGGACACGCTGGTGTTCCGCAGCCCCACCTGCACCCCGCTGGACGAGGCCACCGCAAAGCGTCTGGCCAAGATCGCCGGGGTGGAGATCAACACCTTTGCCAATGAGATGTTCGAAGCCGGTGAAAAGCTGGACGGCAAGACCGCCGAGGAAGTGTTCCTGCAGGACTTCAAGGTGTTCATGTGCGGCGATATCCGCTTCGGCGTGGCACAGGGCAGCTACATGACCCGCAAGAACCTGACCGCCGCCGAGGCACTGCTGAAGCCCTATCTGGAGGAAGCACGCAACAAGCAGAACGTGGAGGACCTCTACATGCTGCTCACCGACGTGCCCAAAGAGGAGAGCGTGGTCATCAGCAGCGGCCGCTACGCCGCCGAAGTGCTGGCGGACGGTTTTGAGACCCAGCCCGCCGACGACGGCAGCTTCACCCTGCCCGGCGTCGTGAGCCGCAAAAAGCAGTTCATCCCGGCCCTCATGACCGCCTATCAGGAGCTGTAATGGAATGATGCACCGTGCCTGCGGCACGGCATGATGTTCCCTGCGGGAAATGATGTTGCCCTGCGGGCAAATGATGTGTGCCTTGCGGCACAATGGCCGCCTGCGGCGGCTGCATCATTTCCGGCGCAGCCGGAACATCATTGCGAAGCACATCATGCTGCGCGCAGCGCAGTACATCATTCGCCCAAAGGGGGATCTGAGATGTTCGATTTTTTGACCAGAAAAGCAAAGGACGCCGTTCCGCCCGCTCTGCCGGAAGGCACGGTGCGCCGCCGCTACTCCATTGAGGGGCAGGTGCAGGGCGTGGGCTTCCGCTACCGCGCCCGCTATGCGGCCCAATCGCTGGAGCTCACCGGCTGGGTGCAGAACGAGGACGACGGCAGCGTCACGCTGGAAGTGCAGGGCAGCCCGGACAAATTTATGACCCTGTTCGCCCTCATCCAGAAAAGCGACTATATCCAGATCACCGGCATCCGGCAGAAAGATCTGCCGCCTGACCCCTGGGAGCGGGGCTTCTCGGTGCGGGGTTACTGAAACCGCAAAACAAAAATGGCTGGCACACAAGTGCCAGCCATTTTTGCATGTATGATGATTCATCCTGCAATTTTCAGGGGAGAGTTGTTGGTCCAGATGGTGCCGTCCAGCAGCCGGGTCACGGCCAGCGTGCCGTTCACATTCACCCGGGCGGGGTCCAGCGCGTAGAAATCGCTTTCCTTCAGGTTTGCGGGGTCCGCCCCGGTGCGGATGCCCACCACGCACACCCAGTGGCCGTAGGTGGCGCTGGTGGCGATGTGGGGGTAGCTGACCTGCTGCCAGCCGGAGGAGGTCAGGTGGTATTCGTAGCTCGAGGTGCGGTTCACATGCTTGGAAACGCCGCTTACCGTGGTGTTCTGCAAATGCACGATCACCGGCCGCCCAGCGGAAAGCTCACTGTAAAGCTTTTGCAGGCATTCGGACAGGCTGCTCGAGTAGCCGGTGTAGCCGCCCGCGGACCAGACCGCACCGTTCGACCACATGCCGCTGCCGGAGCTGGTCTTCCCGTCCAGGATGGTGCGGGCGTAGCGCAGAGCGTACCAGCTGCACTTGCCGGAGGTCTGGTTGCCGATGGAAAGGATCTGGCTGGCATTGAAGCTCAGCAGGTCGATGCCGTTCGTTTCTTTCAGGCCGGCGGCATGGGCATGGGGCATGGCCAGAGCCAGCAGCAGGCAAAGCGCCACAAGGGCCGCTGCCAGCCGCTGTGCCGCGCGGGCGGGGCAGTGCTGCATGTGTTCCACATCCTTCGTGATTTTCTGACCTGATTTTACTACCAAAACGTGGTAGAAATGTGTAAAAAGGCAAAATAAAGGGGGAATGGCTCGCCCTCTCAGTCACCTTCGGTGACAGCTCCCCCAAAGGGGGAGCCCTTGGCAGTCCACACAAACTTTATCTCTTTGCCAAGGCCTCTCCCTTTGAGGAAAGACTTCCCCCGCGCCGGGGGAAGATGTCGCGCAGCGACAAAAGGGGGGTGTGGATGCGAACGCAGTGAGCAGACGGAGAGGGCGAGGACGCTAAAGTTAACACTCCCTAACACAACATCTGCCCAAATTTAAGCGGCGGACCGCACCGCCTTTGCGGCGCAGCGGGACCGGGCGGGGGACGACGGCAAAGTTTCTTTGCGAAGTCCGGACGGAACATCTCAAAAGCGCAACAAATAACACCTGTTTTCATTCATTTCTTACGAAATGTTTCGGGAAAGTTTGGGGATGTTTCCGATTGACAAAACCGCCAAGAGTTGGATATAATCAGGGCAGAAAGAACCCCATGACCCAAGGGGAGCTTTCCTCAGAAAAAGAAACAAAGCCACAAAAAAACAGACTGGAGGGATACCCTATGAAGAAATTGTCGAAGATCGTTGCCCTGCTTCTGGCAGGCGCTCTGACCATGCTGATGTTCACAGCCTGCGGCGGTGGCGGCGGCAGCTTTGGTCACAGAGACCAAGATAAAGAAGATGAAGCCTATGGCAAGTTCACGAGCATGACACAGGCAAGCAGCGTGAAAGAAAACGATAAGAGCCTGCAGGCTGTTGCGGATGGATATCTGCAGAAGGACCTGAACTCCAGCGTTGAGATCCTTGGTGCAAAGCTGGTCGGCAAAGTCCATGTGGATGGCAAAGATCAGGAATACCTGACCATCACGGTGACCGGCAGCTATAAGTATGGCTATATTGTTGAGGCGATTCTGAAGGATATTCAGAAAGAAGTCGGCAAGGAATTGCCCGGAACAAATGTTAACGTGAGCGGCAAAGGCAGCTGGACGAATCTCGGCGTTGTTGTCCGGTCGGACGGCAACCATAGCTACATCGCAGTGGCATTCAAGATCAAGAACCCCAATAAGTAAAAATCCATCACCCTTTCCCCCGGAGCGTGGCTGCAAGGCCGCCCTCCGGGGCTTTTTGCGTTTGAACCCTCTCAGTCACGCCTTACGGCGTGCCAGATTCCCCCTTTTGTCGCTGCGCGACATTTTCCCCCCGGCCGGGGGAAATCGTTCCTCGAAAGGGGGAGTTTTTAAGCATCTGACGGTTTGCAACAAATAAGCTCCCCCTTCGGGGGAGCTGGCATCGCGCAGCGATGACGGAGAGGGTCGCCTCCCTCACTGAGTGAGGTGGCAAAGCCGCAGGCTTTGACGGAAGGAGTTCGTCCCGCCCTCCGGGGCTTTTTTGCGCCTTTTTGTGACAAACCCCGCCCGCTGTGGTACAATAAAAAGGTATCGAACCAAGACAGAAAGGACGATTCCATGCAGCTGTTTGAACTGGTGTCCCCGCGGCTGTTCCGCCCGCTGGCGGGGCCGAACCGGGCGTTTTATGCCGAGCTGCTGCTTCTGCTCTGGGAGGAATGCCGCCATACGGCGGACTACAGCATCTCCCGGGCCGAAGCGGTGGGCCGCGCCGAGGATTATTTTGCCGCGCTGGCAAAGCCGCTGGCGCTGGACGCCGACGGCGCGGGCGATGAGGAGGAGCAGCCCACCCGCGACCCTCACACCCTGGCTGTGGGCTTTCTGCTGCGGCTGCGCCGCACCGGCTGGCTGGAAGAACAGCCCGGCAGCTATGAGGGCGAAGCGTCGCTCTCCTTCGTGCCGGAAGTGGCCCCGCTGCTGGAAGCACTGGAAGAAATATTGAACCCCCGCGTGGTCACCTACACTGGCAAGCTGTACAAGGCCTGGCAGCTGCTGGGCAGCATCGGGCAGGAGAAAAGCCCCTATGAGAACGTTCTGCGGGAGGTGGATGCCGACCTGGAAGTGCTGAACAAATCCCTGCGGGCGCTCAATGCGTCCATTGGCCACTACATCGACCGGCTCACCCGCAACCGCACCCCGCAGGAAGTGCTGGAACTGTTCGACCAGTACGAAGAAAAGGTGGTGGCGGCGGCCTACCACCGCTTCAAGACCAGCGACAACCTGTTCAACTACCGCGCCTATCTGGAAGAAGAACTGGACGACTGCGAGGAAAATTACCTGCCCCAGCTGGCCTTCGATTACGCCCGGGTGGAGCGCTGCGCCCCCGGCGAGGCCGCGCCCCGGGTGAAGGCCCTGCTCCAGAAGCAGCGGGATGCGCTGGAGGAAATGAGCCTGCTGATGCGCGAGATCGACTCTAGCCACATCCGCTACCGCAAGCGGGCCGTGCAGCGGGCACAGTTTTTGCTGCTGAGCGACCGCTCGTCGCAGGGCAGTGTCACCGCCCTGCTGCGCCGCTACGCCGAGGACATCCGCACGCCGGAGCAGCTCTTTGAGCCGGACGACGGCCCGGTGGCAAAGCGGCTGCACCTGTACCCGGCGGCGGTGTTCGGGGAAAAGTTCCTCTACCCGCCCGCCGCCCAGCGCACCGCCGAGCCGCTGGCCCCGGTGCGCACCGAAGCGTTCGACCCCGAACAGCTGCGCAAAGAGCAGCAATTGCTTTTGGACTACGCCCGCCTTGCCGTCACCGAAGAAAACGTGGCCTTGCTGGCCCGGCAGGCGTTGGCCGCGCGGCCCAGCGTGAATGCGGCCGTCCTCGCGGACGAATACCCCCACGACTTTGCCCGCATCATCGGCCTGCACACCTACTCGCAGTCGCCGCACCGGGATTATGATATTACGCTCACTGGCAAGTGGGTGGAGCGCGGCGGCTTCCGATTTGAAGATTTCGTTTTGACCCGCCGCAAGGAGGAAGAAGATGGCAACCATTAACATGCTGGAAGAAACCGCAAATTACCTGCTGAACCACTGCTTCGTGCTGGGCGGCGTGGAAGATCAGCGGTCGAAATATCTGTACGTGCAGGACCACCTCGACGAGGTGCGCGCCGTGTTCGCGCCGCTGGGGTATTCCGTGCTGCTGTACCCCGCGCCGCTGCAGGCGGCGGCGCTGGTCAACGGCCACGAGGGCAGCCAGGCAAGGCTGCTCAAGTATGAGAGCATCCTGCTGTTGGTGCTGCGCCTTTTGTACCTGCAAAAGCGCGAAAGTCTTGCCGCCAGCGCAGACGAGGTGCTGGTGACGGTGGAAGAAGTGCAGACCGAACTGCAGAAGATGAACCTGCCGCGCCGCCTCGACCAGAAAACGCTGGAAAACCTCATGCGCACCCTGCGCCGGTACAACCTCGCCCGGCCTGTGGGGCGGCTTTCCGGGCTGGACAGCCGCATTGAAGTGTTCCCCACGGTGCTGCTGGCGCTGCCGGACACCGACCTTGCGGATGCCGCCGCCGAGAGCGGGCGCACCCGCACCGAACTGGGGCTGTACGAACGACCGGACGAAGCAGGGGAGGGTGAAGAATGATCGAATTAAAGCGACTGAAACTCATCAACTGGCACAACTTTGAAAACGTCACCTTCGACTGTGCCCGGCTGACCTATATGATCGGCGTCAACGCCGTGGGCAAGACCACCATTCTGGACGCCATCCGCTACTGCCTGACCACCAACCGCAACTTCAATGCGCTGGGCAATAAGAAAAGCG
>OLWA01001943.1_pt1 | contig 19729 bp, 20 predicted proteins | sample 1673251 | NCBI WGS metagenome assembly OLWA01 (sample SAMEA3178937, study PRJEB25190) | human gut metagenome | biome: human gut; feature: human-associated habitat; material: faeces | place: Austria | collected 2013 | reverse complement strand
CCCTGAAGGCGGCCCAGGAGCTGGAGAAGCTTTCGCGGGCGGTCATCATCCCGGACATGGTTCGTCTGATGAAGCAGGTCGTTCCGGAGTTCAAGTCTAGGAACTCGCGGTTCGAGATTTACGACAAATAAAAATACTTTAAACACTATAAAATGTCTATTTTCAAAGACAAAGTCCTGTTGATTACAGGCGGTACGGGCAGTTTCGGTAACGCCGTGCTTCGTCGCTTTCTCAATAGCGACATCAAAGAGATTCGAATTTTCTCGCGTGATGAGAAGAAACAGGATGACATGCGACACTTCCTCCAGGCAAATCGTCCGGACGTCGCACAAAAAGTCAAATTCTACATCGGTAATGTCCGTAACCGCGAGGCCGTAGACTTCGCAATGAACGGTGTGGATTATGTCTTCTCGGCTGCAGCGCTCAAACAGGTTCCCTCCTGCGAGTTCTTCCCGATGGAGGCCGTACGCACGAATGTGGAAGGTACCAATAACGTGCTTCTCTCGGCCATCGCTCACGGTGTCAAGAATGTCGTTGTCCTCTCTACGGACAAAGCCGCCTACCCGATCAATGCCATGGGTATCTCCAAGGCCATGATGGAGAAGGTCGCCATCGCTCAGGGACGCGCTCTGGGACCGGATGCAAAGACTACCATCTGCTGCACCCGTTATGGAAACGTCATGGCCAGCCGCGGTTCCGTCATTCCGCTCTGGGTTGAACAGATGATGGAAGGGAAACCGATCACCATCACAGATCCCAACATGACCCGTTTCATGATGACGCTTGACGATGCCGTCGATCTTGTCATGTTCGCCTTCGAGCATGGTCACAATGGCGATCTCTTCGTCCAGAAGGCTCCGGCCGCTACTCTTGACGTGCTTGCCGAGGCGCTCAAGCAGGTTTATGCCAAGGTGGATCCCAAATACGGCGAGACTGAGGTAAAAATCATCGGCACCCGTCACGGCGAGAAACTCTATGAAACGCTCGTTACACGCGAAGAGATGCTTCGCGCAGAGGATTGCGGCAACTACTTCCGCATCCCGTGCGATGCCCGCGACCTCAACTATGACAAATTCTTCACCGAGGGCGATGATTCCATCAGCCGCATGGAGGACTATCACAGCCACAACACCAAGAGACTCGATGTCGAGGGCATGAAGGCGCTCCTGCTCAAACTCAATTTCATCCGCGAAGACCTGGGTCTGCAGCCGAGAGCCAAGTCGCGTGATTACAGAAGTGAATAAATAACAGATGAAGATTCTGGTAACCGGAGCAAAGGGTTTCGTGGGTCGAAACCTTTGCTCCCAACTTAATAATATCAAAACCGGCAAGGCCAAGTGCTACGGAGACCTTCGAATCGAGGAGGTCTTTGAGTATGACCTGGACAGCACCCCGGAGCAACTGGACGCATGGTGCAACGAGTGTGACTTCGTATTCAACCTTGCAGGCGTAAATCGGCCTCAGAACCCCGAAGAGTTCATGACCGGTAATTTCGGCTTTGCCTCGACGCTTCTGGACACGTTGAAAAAACATGGGAACAAGGCGCCCGTCATGCTCTCGAGTTCCGCCCAGGCATCCCTCACCGGCCGTTTCGGCAACAGCGAATATGGTCGCAGCAAGAAAGCCGGCGAAGACCTCTTCCTCCGTTATGGCGAGGAGAACGGGATCAAGGTCCTTGTTTACCGGTTTCCCAATCTCTACGGCAAATGGTGCCGTCCGAACTACAACAGCGCCATCGCCACCTTCTGCAACAACATCGCCAACGAGCTGCCCATCACGGTCAACGATCCGAAAGTAGAGCTCGAAGTCCTTTACATCGACGACCTTGTTGAAGAGATGATCGCAGCGCTGAAGGGCCAGGAGCACCACTGCGAGTTCGAAGGGCTGACCGTATTGCCTTCCGCGGAAGGGCGTTACTGCTACTGCCCGGTCACTCACAAGGCTACGCTGGGTGAGATCGTCGATCTTCTGCACCAGTTCCACGACATGCCGAAGACGTTGATGATCCCCGAGATCCCGGCTGACAGCTTTGCCAAGAGGCTCTACAGCACCTATCTGAGCTATCTCCCCAAGGACAAGGCCATTTTTGACCTGAAGATGAACTGCGACGACCGCGGCTCCTTCACCGAGCTGGTTCACACGCTGAACTGCGGACAGGTAAGCATCAATATCAGCAAACCGGGTATCACCAAGGGTCAGCACTGGCACCACACCAAGTGGGAGCAGTTCATCGTCGTTTCCGGCCACGGACTGATCCAGCAGCGGAAAGAGGGGACCAACGAAGTCATCGAATTCGAGGTCTCGGGCGACAAGATTCAGAGCGTCATCATGCTGCCCGGATATACGCACAACATCATCAACCTGTCCAAAACACAGGATCTTGTAACGGTCATGTACTGCAACGAAATTTTCAACCCGGAACGACCGGACACCTTCTTCGATCCCGTGGTAAGTGAATAGAAGTTGCAAGACGGCTGAATAATCAAAACGATCTATGGAAAACAAAACTCCCAAATTCGACTACAGCGATATCCACTGGAAGAATAACGGAAAAATAAAACTTTGTATCATCGTCGGTACCCGTCCGGAGATCATCCGGCTTGCGGCAGTCATCACCAAATGCCGCAAATATTTTGATGTGATTCTGGCCCATACCGGACAGAACTACGACTACAATCTCAACGGCATCTTCTTCCGCGACCTGAAACTCACCGAGCCGGAGGTCTACATGGATGCCGTTGGAGATGACCTCGGCGCGACCTGCGGCAACATCATCAACTGCAGCTACAAGCTTTTCGCAACCACCAAACCGGATGCCGTGCTGGTTCTTGGCGACACCAACAGCTGTCTGAGCGTCATCGGAGCAAAACGACTCCACATTCCGATTTTCCACATGGAGGCCGGCAACCGCTGCAAAGACGAATGTCTGCCGGAGGAGACAAACCGCCGCATCGTGGACATCATCTCGGATGTCAATCTCGCCTACTCCGAGCATGCGAGAAGATACCTTGCCGAATGCGGACTTCCCCGTGAGCGTACATACGTCACCGGCTCCCCGATGGCAGAGGTGCTTCACCAGAATCTTGCCGAGATCGAAGCATCCGATGTACACGAAAGACTCGGTCTGAAGAAGGGACACTATATCCTGTTGAGCGCTCACCGCGAAGAGAACATCGACACGGAAAAGAACTTCCTCAGCCTTTTCAATGCGATCAACGCAATGGCCGAGAAGTATGACATGCCGATTCTCTACAGCTGCCACCCCCGCAGCCGTCATCGTCTCGAGGCTACCGGATTCAAGCTTGATCCGCGCGTACAGGTTCAACAGCCGCTGGGATTCCACGACTACAACTGCCTTCAGATGAATGCATTCGCAGTCGTATCCGATTCGGGCACCCTTCCCGAGGAGAGTTCGTTCTTCACCAGTGTCGGCCATCCATTCCCGGCGATCTGTATCCGTACTTCGACCGAGCGACCCGAGTCTCTCGACAAGGCAGGCTTCATCCTCTCCGGCATCGACACCAAGGGACTGCTCCAGTCTGTCGATACGGCCGTTGAACTTGTCAAGAACGGCGACTACGGCACTCCGGTTCCCGACTACACGGACGAAAATGTCTCCACCAAGGTGGTGAAGATCATTCAGAGCTATGTTGGCGTGGTGAACAAGATGGTGTGGAGGAAATAGCACAGCAAATAATATTTAAGATCAAAATACTCTAATTTAATAATAAAAGCCATCATAATTCTTAATATGAAACGCTATATAACGTGCTATTAAGTTATATATGCGAGAGAATCCAGTCTCCAAATAACTTCTTCATGCTGACCCCTGCAGATATATTCCCAAATAGACTTTAATACAAGAATTAAGACCATTAGGAATAGACAAGAAAAGCTACAGCATTAAACAGATGTATATCAAACAATTATACATCGGAAGAGTTGCAAAACCAGTTCCGAATCTCTTGTGACACCTGCGATTTCCACGTAAATTTTTCAGTTACTGACTATAAGCTCTAAAAGTAGCAGATAAGATTATTCACTACTAATCTTCCGATAAAAAAGTAGAGATGTATACTTAAAACGCGTAAGATATATGATCACATCTGTGGATAAACCAATATTTGAGGTCAAGAAAAAGTTATAACATGAATATGATAAATAGCGATTTACAAAGATATGGTCTAAAAAAACGCTCTTTACTTAAAGCTTGGCTTTCTGGACATACTTTTTTTGTAGTGCTAAATTTTCGCATATCTAATTGGTTGTATAGGCATCATGTAAAATTACTACCAGAAATTATTAAATTCCGCACTATGAGAAGATACAGCTGTGAAATTGCTCCATACGCAACTATAGGAAGTGGCTTGTTTTTTCCTCATTGTATTGGAATTATAATTGGCCATGAGGTCGTAATCGGGAACAATTGCGAAATATTTCAGAATGTAACCATAGGCAGCAATAGGAAAGAAAAGGCCGGTCGTTATATGCCAATCATTGGGGACAATGTATCAATAGGTTCTGGGGCCGTGGTAGTTGGACCTATCAAAATCGGCAACAATGTAATAATTGGTGCTAATAGTTATGTTGATAAGGATGTGCCATCAAATGTCGTGGTCGCAGGATGCCCAGCTAAAATAATTAGAACAATATGAGAATAATATTCATATCAAATGCAATTACACCACATCAAATCCCACTATGCGATGAATTGGCATCTATGTATCATACTGATTTTATTTTTATTGAGAGTATAAATCTCAACAAAGATACGTTACCTGTAGGATGGCGAGTTTCCTGTGATCGCGAGTATGTTATATCATATGGGCAACTGACTGCCAATCTTCAAGAGTATATAAAAAAGATTCTATCAGCAGATGCTGTAATTTTTGGGTCCGGTGATTTTTCGTTAATTAAGCAAAGACTAGCCGCCAATAAATTGACATTTATTTATTCCGAACGAATCTATAGAAACTGGCGAGAACGCGTTAAATATCCTTTTCATCTTTTCAAGTTCAATATAATGTATCGCCACTCTAAAGAGCTATTTCTTTTATGCGCAGGTGCTTTTTCGGCCAAGGATTATAATAGCCTTGGGTTATTTCGAGATAAAGCTTTCAAATGGGGCTATTTTACTAGAATAGAGAGTCCTATAGAGACATCTCAACGAAATGACACTTCAATAAAAAACGGAAAAGTTTACATCCTCTGGTGCGCACGCTTCATTCTATTGAAACATCCGGAGTTAGCGGTAAAACTAGCAAAAAAGCTCAAAAATAACGGTTATGAATTCCAACTTGATATGATAGGCACAGGTGATCAATTCGACTATATCAAACAAATGATAGATGAATATGGAATTTCTGATGTAGTAAATCTATTGGGAAGTCAATCTAATGATGAGGTCTACAGACAAATGAAATCTCACGATATTTTCCTTTTTACTTCTGATCAGAACGAAGGTTGGGGAGCCGTATCCAATGAGTCAATGTCTAATGGTTGTGTCCTTGTCGCGTCTGACAAAATTGGTTCTACACCCTATCTTATCAAGAATGGTGAAAATGGAATGATATTTAAGTCTGAAAGTATCGACTCCCTTTATGAGAAGGTAAAGTATCTGCTTGACAATCCCGATAAACGTAAAGAGATGTCACGCAAAGGGATTGATACCATTGTCAATCTTTGGTCTCCGAAAAATGCAGCGCAATCGCTCTCTACACTGATTAATGACCTCCTGAATCACAGAAGGCCTTCAATTCCAGAAGGTCCGTGCAGTAAAGCATGATATAACAATATAAGTAAATATGAGAATATTTCGATATATTAAGCGAAACATTGTATTGTTTCTTGTGAACAAGATATTTGTAGGAACGGAACCTCGCTTCTTCTCTACCAAAGCTAAACTTCTTAGGAGTATAGGCTATAAAATTGGTCAGAACACATCAATTGTTGCACCAATCATCTGTACAGGCAAACTAGAGATAGGAGATAATTGCTGGATAGGAGCAAATTTTACAATTAGAGGCAACGGAACAGTTAAACTCGGAAATAATATAGATGTGGGACCAGATGTAACGTTTTTAACTGGCACTCATCATATTGGAGATAGCAACAGACGAGCGGGCCTTGGATATAATTGCAATATGACAATTGGCGACGGCTGTTGGATAGGAGGTAAGAGTACTTTCGTTAATAAAATAGCTATAGGTAAAGCTTCCATAATAGCAGCATGTGCTTGTGTTTGTAAGAATGTACCCGAGAGTGTCATAGTAGGTGGTATACCTGCTAGAATTATCAAAACACTTGATAATGAAAAAGTTGACTAGCGGCCAACAAGTAAAATATGGTGCTATTTTGTCTTATTTAGGCATTGCAACATATATATTGATCGGATTGCTTTACACGCCTTGGATGATTAAGGTGATAGGCAAAGATGATTATGGTCTATATACACTTGCATATTCAATAATTTCTCTTTTTGTTTTTGATTTTGGAATAAGTGCTGCTATCCAAAGGTTTGTCGCTAAGTATCTTGCAGAAAAGAATCAAGAGAAAGTCGATAATTGCGTTAGTATAGTCTATAAACTATATATATACATTGATATTGCTGTATTATCGATACTTTCCATTATATTCTTTTTTATACCCATTATTTATACAGAGCTGACTATTGATCAATTGAATAGGCTGAAGATTGTATATCTAATGGCCGGATTATTTAGTGTCTTATCCTTCCCGTTTATTCCACTCAATGGAATCCTCTCTGCTCATGAGAAATTCATACAATTAAAAACATGCGATCTCATTTCAAAAGTTCTGACAGTAATTATTAATATTATTTGTCTCAGTTTTGGAGGTGGTCTTTACGAACTTGTAGCTACTAATATTATAGTTGGCTTACTCATAACACTGGTCAAATTCACCATTGTGCGTAGAGAAACGAAGATTAAAATAAACCTCGGCTATTCAGATCATCAAGAAATGAAACTTATATTATCTTTCTCGGGATGGACAACTGTAGTAGCCTTATGTCAACGAACTATATTTAATATCGCACCATCCATCCTAGGAATGTTTGCTGGAGCAAGTGTAATAGCAGTCTTTGGAATCGCCGTTAGTTTAGAGGCTTATACTTTTGCATTCGCCAGTGCTCTGAATGGATTGTTTCTTCCAAAAATTTCTCGCATACTTAATGATACGGGTGATGTTCTGCCATTGATGATTCGTGTAGGTAGAATTCAGATTTTGACAATAGGCCTAATTATAATCGGTTTTATAACCGTTGGCTCGGATTTCATATCCTGCTGGTTAGGTGATGGCTATGAAGAGGCTTATGTCTGCACGTTATTGTTTATTATCCCAGCATTTTTCTTACTACCCGCAGATATTGCAGACCAAACATTGATTGCCAGTGGTAATGTAAAATTCCGAGCAATGGTATATATTGTAATGGCTGTTGCAAATGTGATATTGTCATACTTTATGACTAAATATTGGGGTTGCATTGGCTTAGCCTCATCAATATGTATTGCCTACATGATTAGAAATGTGCTGCTTTATTATGTATATTACAAGAAATTAGATATAAATATTTTTGAGTTTCTCAAAGAATCTTATGGAAAAATGCTAGTGGGATTACTTTTATCTTTAATCATCTCGCTAGCGATCTGCCATATAATAGAACTTAATGGATGGTTAAATGTGATAGTTGAAGTACTTATAGTCACGACCTGTTATATCATATGCATGGCGACTCTTGCCATGAATAAGAGTGAAAAGCACCTATTCAATATAATAAGAAAAATATGCAGAGTTTAATTCCATCAGGAAAGATGAACTGGCTCGAAGGATTTGGCTTTCTACTCGTTTCTGGCATTATCTACACAACAATTAAAGAGCAAGCATCCTGGACAAGTAACCTAATTACTCTGACCTTTATTTACACATTATATTTATATATCAAAAAATATCTTTGCATCAGTCCATCCTTCCATAGGACTTTAATTACAAGTATAATACTTGTATTCTTAAACGTTACAGTTAGCGGTTTTGGGGATTTTAATTACTATAAGAAAGCTATTATGTATATTTCCACATTAATGCTTTTAATTTATAGTAGCTCCGTACATATCAGTAAAAAGACAGCTTGTTTTGCGATAGCAATAAATATATTAATTGGAGTTTTATATTTAACAACCTACCAACAAGGCTTCAATGTATTTCAAGGCGAAGTGTTACTCACACTAAACTTCTCAAACCCTAATCAAGCCGGTATGTTTATATTAAATACGTTATTGTACATTCTATTGCCAATATCAGCATTACAAAAACCCTTAAAGATACTCCCAATAACAGTTTTGTTAGTAATTATTATCCCACTACTAATTTCGCTAAATAAAATTTTAATACTGACCGGATGTAGATCAGCTTTGATGGCTCTTATCGTATTTCTTGGGCTAACAATATTAGATTTTGTCTTTGGGACAAGATTAAAATTGAGAAAATGGGTAATGAGATTTATTGCCGTTGCTCCATTCATTTTTGTCTTCATCTATGTTACATATGCATCTACAATCACCTTTGACACATCGTTTGGGACTGAAAATGCAGGAAAGACGGTATTGACTCGAATGAAAATATGGGGTCCCATTATTCATGATTTCTTTCATTATCTAATCTTTGGTGATTATTTCGGCATCAGCAATGGTACAGGAATGTCTCAAATGCACAACACTCACTTGGATATCTTTGCATCATATGGATTAGTACCTCTATTACTATATATGAGCTTAATAACCAAAGTACTCTGGCAGTCATATAAAAAAGCTACCTCGAGATTTCAACGAGCTTCAATCTATGCCTTCATAGCCTGTATGGTAATTGGGACATTTGAGGCTAGTTTTGTTGCTGGAAGTGGTGGATTGTTTATTCTGACTAATGGATTTATTTTATTAGCGAATTGCCAAATAATAGATGAAAATACTGCAGGTAAATTGTGTCTATCAAAAAGGTAGTACAGGAAAAATAGTATATGACATACATAAGTGTCTTCAGACTGAAGGCTTTGAATCTGTGGTGTGCTATGGTCGTGGGACAAAGATTGATGAGCCAAATGTATATAAATTCTGTACAGAGTTAGAGTCAAAGGTATATCATCTTCTGAACAAGTTTGGTTGGCTCATGTATGCCGTTTGTCCTATAGCAACAAGAAGGCTTATAAATATTATCCAAAACGAGAAACCTGATATTGTTCACCTGCATTGTATCAATGGATATTGCGTAAATATCTATAAGTTACTGAAGTTTCTTGGACAGTCAAATTTTAAGACCATCGTGACGCATCATGCAGAGTTTTTTTATACTGGCAATTGTGGATATGCGTATGAATGTACAAAATTTCAACATGAACTAGGGTGCCATGATTGTCAAATATTGAAAGAAGCGGCAGGTACAGATAAGGTTGACAGGACTAATAAAGCATGGAAGTCTATGAAGAAAGCTTTCAGCTACTTTAAGAGAGAAAACCTGTTGTTCACGGCTGTTTCTCCATGGGTGGTTAGTCGTTCTGGTTTGTCGCCAATATGCAATGGATTCGAATGTAAATTTGTTACAAACGGATTAGAGACAAACATTTTCTTTCCTGCGTCGGCAAAAGAGGTCGATGCTATCAAGGCACGTCTTCCTCATCCTGAACAGAAAATGGTCCTGCATGTAACAGCAAACTTTACAACAAACAAGAACAATATCAAAGGAGGATATTACATTAAGCAACTTGCGGAAATAATGCCTCAATATCAGTTTGTCATTGTCGCAAGTTACATTGGCAATGTAGAGAGACTTCCTGGTAATATATTTGTTTGGGGAAGATCAAACGGTCAAAAAGAATTAGCCTCCCTATATACTGCTGCAGATATAACTGTTATAACATCTAAACGAGAAACATTCTCGATGATTGTAGCAGAGAGTCTCTGTTGCGGCACACCTGTGGTGGGCTTCGAAGCCGGTGGACCCGAGAGTATCGGACTGAAGGATTATACTCGTTTTGTAAAATATGGAGATTTAAAGAAGTTAAAAGAAGCTGTAAATAGTTTTACAAATACAGAGTGGAACGCTATATCTATTTCAAAGCAATCGACTGAAAGATATTCAAAAGAGACAATGGCTCAAGGGTATATTAATGCATATAACGAAATATTCAATGAACCGAAATAAACATATTTTAGTCATCTCAAATAACTGCTTTTCACAATCGGATTCCAATGGCCGGACATTGGGAAATCTGTTTGTTGGATGGCCTAAAGAAAATATAGCACAGATGTGTGTCATTGCAAGGGATCCTAATTGGGATCTTTGTGATAATTACTACTGTATTGAGGATAAGTCAATGCTGAAGGCTTTCATAAAGGGCAGAAAAGCTGTAGGACGGAAATTGGAGGAACAATTTACTGATGATCATTCATCAAAAAATATAGTTGAAACCAAACGTACCAATGTAGGCAATAAAACCGTCAGCAAGGTAGTACTCCGAGAATTGATATGGGCCGGGAAACGATGGAACAGTAAATCTTTTCAGAAATGGGTTGACGATTTCAATCCTAATGTTCTTGTTCTACAGTTCGGCGATAGTTTCTTTATGCTTGATATTGCATATCATATAGCAACGACAAGAAATATTCCATTGATTATTTTTAATACTGAAGGTTATTATTTCTTCCCTCACAACTGGCACCACATATCAAAATGGGACAATTGGATATTTCCTATTTATAAGCGAATTTATTGCAAAAAGGTGGAGCGTGTAATGGGAATTGCCAAACATTGCATTTACCTTAATGATAAACTGCAGGAAGACTACGACAAGGTTTTTGGCAAAACATCAACGGTTATCTATAATAGTAGTTCTGTCAAATGGTCTAATACACCTTTGTTTGCAAATAAAAATCCTCGTATATGTTATCTCGGGAATTTAGGTCTTGATCGTGATTCGGGTATCATAGATATTGGAGAAGTTCTCTATAACATCAATCCGGAGTACAAGATTGATGTATATGGAAGGGCCAACGAAGATGTGCAAAAGCGGTTCGCTAAGGCGGTTGGAGTAGAATACAAAGGGCTTGTTTCGTATGACAAAGTGAAACAAGTAATTAGTGAAAGCGATATCCTCTTCCATGTAGAAACAATGAAGGGCTACAAAGAACGTCAATTGCAATATGCATTCTCAACTAAGATTGCAGATTCAATAGCCTCTGGTCGTTGTTTTGTGATATATGCCCCGAATGAACTTGCTTGTAGCAAGTATATAAACTTGCATCGCTGTGGTTGGGTGGCATCAACTAAAGAAGGATTACGGGAAAAAATACAAGAAATCATAAATGATAAAGAAGCAAGAGTTAGTATTCTCGAAAATGCCAAAAGAGTTGCAATCAAAAATCACAGCCTGGAATCCAACGCAACTAAGTTTCAAAATATCCTAAAGAATCTATAACCAAAATGAAAGTAGTCGTTTTAATATCATGCATGCACCAAAAGGATAAAAGTATCATTGAACGTACAGGAATACAAACAGATGTTGTCGTTGTGAATCAATGCAATGAGGACAAAATTGAGGAATATACTTTTATCAATAAGGCAGGAAAAGAGTGTAAAGCAAAGTTTATCAACACAACGGAAAGAGGGCTTTCTCGTTCCCGCAATATGGCTCTTAAAAATGCATGGGGCGATTATTGTATCTTCGCAGACGATGATGAAATTTTAACAGAGGGTTACGAGTTGATCATCCAATCCGCATTTGAGCGTAATCCTAAAGCAGATATTGTGGCCTACAACTATAAGGATCAGAATACTCGTTTGAAAAACAATTATAAGAAACCCATTATTGAAGAACGTGAGGCCCCTAAAAATCATAGTTACTCCTCAGTAGCTCTTTCTTTCAAATTAGAGCAAATAATATTAAAAAAGGTATGGTTCGATCCTCGCATTGGCGCAGGATCTGGCATTATTTCAGCCGGAGAAGAGTCTGTCTGGCAAGCTTTGGCTCGAAAGAAAGGACTGAAAATTTATCAGTGTCCAGAATTCATTACTACCGTATCACAGACCAATTCAACTTGGTTCAATGGTTATGATGAGAAATATTTTTATGATCTTGGAGCCAACTTGACAGCTCGTTATGGTTTGATAAAATATATCTACCAGCTCTACTATCCATATCGTCTTCACAAAGAGACAAAACTTTCTATCTGGAAGCAGCTATATTATATTAATGCAGGAATGAAAGGCTTTATGAAGAACATGGGATACAAACAATATATTGAAGTAAAAAATAGAAAATGATAACAGGATTATACTCATTATTTTTAATAATTTTAAGCATTTTCATCATTAACATATTAAGAATCAATAACATACAAATAGGAGGAGGGGGGGGGTTAGCCTTTCAGATACAGCTATCTTGAAAGGCATAGCCATCATGATGGTGGTTATAGGTCATATTGGGCAGGCTATTCCCGGCTTACGAATTTTTACGCCTCTCGAAGCAATGGGCGTTGGTGTGTTTCTATTATGCTCTGGTTATGGAATTGAAAAAAGCTTCGAGAAGAATAAAAGACAGAAATATTGGTATAAGCGAATTGTCAATGTATGGCTTCCTTACGCTATTATAGAACTGCTAGCTCTGCCAATACATTTAGAGATGGGATGGCAAGCTATTCTGAAGAATTTTACACTCATACAGCCATTGCATCCATTCGGCTGGTACATGCGTTTTTTGTTTGTATGGTATATACTCTACTATGTATTCAGTTGGGCCGACAAATACAAACTATTGCTGCTGACTCTTGCTGCATTTATCGTATATGTAGCTTTTGATTCTTTGCATGCCCAAAATGCATTTTCAATCGCAATAGGGGTTGCTATGGCTCAAATAAGGACGATAGAAAATCTTTGGAAGAAACGATATATTTGGATAGGTCTTGCAATGAGTGTATTGCTTTTCTTTACTCGCGATTATGTAAAGAATAATTATCAAGATATGCACTTGTTGTGGAATACAGTATCTCTCTTATACTACGTAGCATTGATAATGACGGTGGTGATTGGCTACAAAACGCTGTCAGTCCAAAATGCGAACTTTCCATATACAGGAGTAGCGATTATCGGAGACTTTTCATACGAACTTTATCTTACTCATGGCTATGCATATCAGGTGTTAATAACACCAGCTTCTATTATAATGGTAACAAAATTTGTCCTAATTTGTATTACAAGCACTTACTTACTACATAAGTTAAACCACTTTATAATAAACATGATAAACAAACAAATCTGTCAATAATGCAAGAGAATTTTTCCGTCTGCATGTCGGTATATAAGAACGACAATGCCACAGACTTTGCAGATGCAGTATTGAGCATATATAATCAAACTTGTCCTCCAAACGAAATCATCTTGGTGATTGACGGTCCTGTCCCATTATCAATGCTCGACACCATTAATACCCTAAAAGAAAAAACGGGCATTATGAGGGTGATTCCACTAGAACATAATATGGGCCATGCTATTGCACGTCAGACAGGTCTAGAGGCGGCAAAGAATAATTTATGTGCTGTAATGGATGCAGATGATCTATCTGTTATTGACCGTTTTGAGAAGCAATTGAAAGTATTTGAGGATCATCCAGAAATAAGCGTAGTTGGCGGCTTGATCAACGAGTTTATCGGATCCACGGACAATGTAGTTGGGACACGTATTGTGCCTGAACACGATGTCGATATAAAGGCCTATTTGAAGAATCGTTGCCCCATGAATCTTGTTACTGTCATGCTTAAAAAAAGTGATGTAATGAAGGTCGGAGGTTATCAAGACTGGTATTGTGAGGAAGATTATTATCTATGGATTCGTCTGACACTTGGAGGATATAAGTTTTACAACATACAAGAAAATCTCGTCAATGTACGCGTGGGAGAAGAAATGTACCAACGTAGAGGAGGACTGAAATACTTCCATAGTGAGGCTCGTCTGCAGAAGTACATGCTAGATCACAAACTCATCTCTTGGCCGACATACATCTATAATGTACTAATTCGTTGGGCTGTTCAAGTGGTAATGCCAAACAAGATAAGAGGTTGGGCATTCCGGACATTTGCAAGAAAATAATCAAAAAGATATGGAAAAGAAGTACAAAATCGGATACACAACAGGTGTATATGATATGTTTCATATTGGACATCTTAATATACTCCGTAGAGCAAAGGAACAATGTGATTATCTCATTGTGGGAGTAAGTACAGATGAATGTGTTGAATCATATAAACATAAGACACCGGTTATTCCCTTCGAACAACGAGCTGCAATTGTAGCAGCAATAAGATATGTCGATGAAGTAGTTCCTCAAACTTCAATGGATAAGATAGAGTTTTTGAAATCCCGTCATTTCGATGTGATGTTCCATGGTGATGAATGGAAGGGTACTGACCTCTACAATCACTACGAAGCAGAGTTTGCCAAGTATGGGGCAAAAATAGAATACCTGACACATACTGAGGGGGTCAGTTCTTCAATGCTCAGAGAAAAGCTACATGACAAAAAGTAAAAGTATACAGACATTGTCAAAGCAGGCTTGCACTGGTTGTAAAATGTGCGGTGATGTCTGCCCTAAGAGTTCCATTACATTCATTGAAGATGAAGAGGGTTTCCTCTATCCTCATGTTAACGAAGAAAATTGCATAGACTGTGGACTCTGCAGTAAAAAATGTCCAGCAAACAACATAAATCAGAATCAGAGTGCTCATGTTGCAATTTCGGGGTATGCTTCTGATGCGAAAATCAAAAACACAGGTTCCTCGGGTGGCATATTCTTCCTACTTGCTTCGTCTATACTAAAGAGAGGAGGCGTTGTCTATGGTGCTACCTTTGATGAACAACTAAAGTTAAAGCATCTTCGGGTGGACAAGATTGATAGGCTACGCCCTTTGTGCAAATCGAAATATCTGCAAAGCGACTGTACTAATATTTATACCCAAGTAAAGGGAGATTTGATAGATGGTAAGAAGGTGATGTTTGCCGGGACTCCTTGCCAAAACCAAGCTTTAAAAAACTTTGTAGGTGAGACGCTTTGTGAGAAACTACTTTTAGTTGATTTTGTGTGCCATGGTGTGCCAAATCAAAAACTCTTTGATGAAAACCTTGAATGGTATAAGACAAAATTCGGGAAGGTGAAAAGCATAGAGTTCAGGTACAAGGGTAAAAAAGTGCAACATCCACAAACTCTCAAAATGGTGTATGAGAAGAACGGGATAGAAAAAACAATACTTCGAATGCACTATCAGGATCCTTTCTATTTTGGCTTTCAAAAACATATCACGCTCCGTCCGTCTTGCTATCAATGTCAATGGGCAAAACCAGAAAGATGCTCTGACATAACACTCGCTGATTTTTGGGGAATTGAAAAAGCCAATGTAGGCATAGACAGTAGCAAGGGAATTTCGTGTATACTCTTAAATACAGAAAAAGGTCATAATGCTTTCTCTTTGGTTAAGGCGACCCTAAGTGGAATGATGGAGTTTCCAATCAATTTTGCTGTAGAAAACAATGCTTGCCTAGGAAACGCCACTGCTATGCCGGAATGCAGAGACAAATTCTTTGAGGATTGGAATAAAGAAGGTTATAATACTGTTGTAACTAAATACTTGGTATCAAAACGTAAATGGATGTTCGACATTTATTATGCAATCCCGATCTATATCAGAAAAATAATAAGAAACCTTATGGAAAATAGAATGAAATATGAATAACTTGATGCGCACTGATACCCCAGATACTTGGGGTTTGAAAGAATTACAGAACGTAATTCTAAATATAGCATACGATATTGATCAATTCTGTCAGAAGCATAACATTACATATCGTCTGATGGGAGGTTCAGCTCTTGGTGCAAAACGCCATAGCGGGTTTATTCCATGGGATGATGACCTAGATGTGTTCATGACTCCAAACGAGTATGAACAATTCCGTGATGCATTCAATAAATATGGAGATAAAAAGAAATACTATCTTCAGGAATTGGGGGCATCCAAAGGTAAGGTAATTACCGCAAAAGTTCGTTTAAATAATTCTTACTTTGAGGAGGAAATTATCAAAGATTGGCATGTACATCAAGGAGTGTATGTTGATATCTTCATCCTACACACCTGTCCGAATAACAAGCTCCAGCGATACTGGCAGTATATTTGGGCAAAATATCTGATAATTAAAGGACTTGCCAATAAAGAATACAAGCGTAGAGGTGAGACAATCTATTATATGCTAAAATGCATGAAACTACTTCCAAAACGTTTCTTACTGAACTTTGGGTTGAATCAGGTGTATGCTTTTCGTAATAAAAAGACTAATTATCTCTGTAATTACTTAGGCAAAGCGCTTATGAAGAACGGAACCTATAAATACGAGCATTTCGCAACGGTAAAACGCGTACCGTTTGAAACTATCGAACTGAATGTAGCTGGCGGTATTGAGGACTTTCTTAAAGAACGTTTTGGTGATTATATGAAAGTTCCTTCTCCTGAGCGTATTCGTTATGAACAACATGCAAACAAGTGGGCTCTAGGAAACTTTAAGTATGATGATTTGTCAGACGAAAAATATCTATTCTAAATCAGAATAATAATCTCTGGTACATAATATTGCAAATTGCCTGATTTACCAAATGCTCAGATAATACCAGATTTCACTAAAAGGAGCCCACAGTAGATCATATTTGGCTTAACCTAAAGAAGATATTGAGAGAAAAACTTCAATAGCTAGATCAGATTGAATCAACAAATTTGACATTGCCATTGGTAGAGAGACTCATAAAAATCTAAACATGTTAAGGTATTAAAAAACAGAATAAAATGATATCAAAATGGTTATTTGATCGAATTGTAGCATTTCTCGGTCTTCTGTTTTTATGGCCTATATTGGTAATCGTGGCTATCATGGTAAAAATTAAGATGCCTGGTGGTCCGGCTTTCTTCGTCCAAAAACGTGTTGGTAAAGACGGGAAACTCTTCAACTGCCATAAATTCCGCACAATGACCGTCAATCACAATGGTTCGACTGTATCCGTTGCGGGAGACTCGCGAATCACTCCATTCGGAGCAACGCTGCGTCACTATAAACTGGATGAATTACCTGGATTGTGGGACGTACTTATCGGAAACATGTCCTTTGTCGGTCCCCGTCCGGATGTGCCCGGCTATGCGGACAAACTCGAAGGTGACGACCGTGATGTACTTAAACTTCGCCCCGGAATAACAGGTCCTGCAACATTGAAATATCGTTTGGAAGATGAGATGATATCCGAATATGTAAAGAAAAAACAGGCAGCAGGAGATTCTCGCCCAATGCAGGTAATTGCTACAGAATATAACGATCAAGTAATTTATCCAGACAAGGTTCGCCTGAATTGTTATTACTACAGACATTATTCATTTCTCAAAGACATTGAGATCATCTTAGCAACAGTTCTTCATTTCAAGGTCAAGTTCGCTGGTGAGGAAGTATAATGCGTCATATCATAAGTCTCTAATTTTCTTAACATAAAATCAATCATATTATGTCAGAAGAAAGAAAAACGATTTATCTCTGTCTGGCTCACATGTCAGAAGAGGGATGGGAACAAAAATACGTCAAAGAAGCCTTTGACACAAACTGGGTAGTTCCCATGGGACCAAATGTGAATGCCTTCGAAAAGGATCTGGAAGCATTTGCCAATAGCAAAAGTGATGGTAGTCAGCCGCTCGACAGAAAGGTAGTCTGTCTTTCTGCCGGAACCGCAGCTGTACATCTGGCTCTTATCGGATGTGGCGTGAAGGCTGGAGATGAGGTGTTGGTACAGAGCTATACATTCTGTGCTTCATCCCATCCGATTACCTACCTGGGCGCCAAACCGGTTTTCATAGGATCGGAGAGAGAGACGTGGAATATGGATCCTCAGTTGCTGGAAAAAGCCATTATTGACCGTAAGGAAAAGACGGGCAAGTATCCTAAAGCCATCGTTCCGGTCGCTCTTTATGGTATGCCGTACCATATTGATCAAATTATGGCGATTGCTGACAAATATGGCATTCCTGTGGTTGAAGATGCAGCAGAAGGCATGGGATCCCGCTTTGACGGACAGGTTCTCGGTACTTTTGGCCGCTATGGAGTACTCTCTTTCAACGGCAACAAGATGATTACAACTTCAGGTGGAGGTGCGCTCATCTGTCGGAATCCGGAAGAGGCAAATGAGATCATGTGGTATGCTACACAGGCCCGTGATGCATATCCCTACTATCAGCATACTGCCATCGGTTACAACTATCGAATGTCAAACGTATGTGCCGGCATTGGCCGCGGTCAAATGACCGTACTTAATGCACATATCGCTCACCACAAGCACGTGCAGAAATTATACGAAGAACTGCTGGCTGATATTCCGGGAGTTCACATGCACAAGCAGCCGGTAGATCCCCGTTTCGATGGAAACTTCTGGCTCTGTGCAGCGACACTCGACCCGTCGGTTCATATCCAAGGACAGGAAAATGCATATAAAGAGGTAATCAAGACAGCCGTCGGAGGTGCTGCCGGTGTAATTCACACCGTTGACAGTGCGACAACGGATTGCCAGCCGAATGATAATGTTGAGGCTCTTCGCGTCTTCATGCTTGGCAAGAAGATCGAGACTCGTCCGACATGGAAGCCGATGCACAAGCAGCCTGTATATGCCAATGCAGAAGTCTACACCAATGGTGTGGAGGAAGATCTGTTCAAGGTTGGATTCTGTCTTCCTGCCGGTCCGTATGTATCAGACGAAGATGTTCACTACATCGTTGATTCCATCAAGGAGGCGATTGTCAAATAGCAGACCGTTCTCGGATAATCGCTACGATATGCGACTTGACAAACAACTGTTTGACAATATTCAGAAGCAGGCCGAGGACTCGCCTCGCCGCAGAATGAATTACGATCTGAGAACATCGGCCGAGGATTCTTCTCAGAGAATGCTTAATGTCCTGATGTGCGACACGGTCGTCCCTATCCACCGACATACCGAAACCTCCGAAACGGTAGTCGTCTGCCGCGGCGCTATCAGAGAGGAGTTCTACGATGACCAGGGGCATAAGACAGAGGAATTTATTCTTCGCGCTGGCGGAGAATGCCCTGCAATCCAAGTACCCAAAGGTGTGTTCCACACTTCGGTATGTCTTGAGGATGGCAGCGTCATCATCGAAGCCAAGGATGGAGCCTATAAGCCCATCTCGCCCGAAGACGTTTTATAGATACAACCTCATCCATGTTATACGGCCCGGAAGAATGATCTTTCGGGCCGTATTCATATTCCATATCCAATACCCCCGCAAAACCCAGAAACTTCCTCCCCTACCGACCGTACTCCACGGCTCATTAACAGAAAAATCGACGACAGAGTTTTGTTCCGGTGACCGGTCTGCGCTATCTTTGTGAAAAAATCCGAGAACCATGAAAAGACGCGTATTCGTTACGGGCGGCGCCCACGGAATCGGACGGGGAATCGTCGAGGCCTTTGCCCGGCAAGGTGATGAAGTGGTCTTCTGCGACATTGACCCCGTCCTCGGAGCCCTAACCGCCGCCCAGACCGGCGCCCGTTTCTGTCAGCTGGATGTTACCGATGCCAATAGTCTCGAAAGATGCATGCGGGAGCTCTTCGAGACCTGGGGCGACATCGACATTCTGG
>OLWA01001934.1_pt1 | contig 19818 bp, 14 predicted proteins | sample 1673251 | NCBI WGS metagenome assembly OLWA01 (sample SAMEA3178937, study PRJEB25190) | human gut metagenome | biome: human gut; feature: human-associated habitat; material: faeces | place: Austria | collected 2013 | reverse complement strand
TCACCAGATGTTGATGCAGCTATGATGATTCATGTTATGGCAGGTCTTCCTATTCCTGCTGGTACAGTCATTTCCTGTGATGGAGGTGTTAGTGCTCCAGCAGCCGATTATTTCTATATTGATATTCAGGGAAAGGGCTGTCATGGTTCTATGCCTAATAATGGTGTCGACCCTATCACAATCGCAGCACATATTATAACTGGTCTTTCAGAAATCAATTCAAGGGAATTAGGTCTTTCGGATGATGCGGTTATCACTATCGGAACTATCAATGCTGGTAATGCTGCCAATGTTATACCTGATACTGCACATATGAGCGGAACTATCCGTACTTATGATGAGGAAACTCGTTCCTATATCAAACAGCGTGTGTCTGATATTGCTTCCAATATAGCCAGTGCTTACCGTGGAAGTGCATCTGTTACATATGGAAGCGGATGTCCCTGCCTTCTTAATAATCCAGACCTCGCCACATGCAGCGCAAAGTACCTTAATGAACTGCTTGGTCCATCAAGGACATTTACAGCAGCACAGCTTAATGCTATGTCTGGTGGTGGAAAAGCTTCTAAAAGTACTGGAAGTGAAGACTTCGCATATGTGAGCCAGAAAGTTCCATCTATTATGTTTGCACTCGCCGCTGGAACACCTCAGGATGGTTATTGTTACCCACAGCACCACCCTAAGGTTAAGTTTGACGAAGCTATCTTATCAGAAGGCAGCGCAGTATATGCTTATACAGCCATGAGATGGCTTGAGGAACACAAGTAATTACATTTTAACTTATCTTACAACACACCTTGCATAATAATGCAGAAATGGAGGCTTATATGGCAACTATGAAAGATATTATCACAAGTCCGCTCTTACTTATTATGGTAATTATTGGACTACTTTATATTGTAGTTTTTTCTCTTATTTACTTAAAAAAAGCTTATAACCACTGTCTTGAACTTGGCATAACTAAGGAAACACTTAAAAATGTTATTAAATCAAGCCTTGTATTCTCTATTGTTCCAAGCTTGTCAATCGTTGTCGGACTATTTGCTTTAATATCCGTTCTTGGAACTGTATGGAGCTGGTGGAGATTATCAGTTATCGGTTCTTTATCATATGAATCACTTATATCAAGCTCAGTAGCATCGGCTATCGGATTTTCAAGCAGTGCTGAAATGTTAGAAAATGCCACCGGACAGCAGTTTGGTGTCGTTATGATTCTTATGAGTGTTGGCATGTTAAGCGGCTTCTTTATCCTCCTTCCACTTGGAAAGAAGCTCTCTATGAGTGTAAGCAAGTCTGACAATAGCACAAACACATGGAAATATGTATTAAGCGGCTGCTTTATGCTCTGCTTATTCGCTGTATATATTCCTGTCCTTTTAATTGGTGATACTGTGCAGGCGGCGGTTATGCTTACAGGTCTTGTCATCGCAGTTGTTCTTGGAATACTTGCAAAGAAGCCTAAGCTTGGATGGCTTAATAACTTTATCATGGCATTTTCAATGATTGGCGGTATGATTTCATCTATATACTGGTGTAAGTTATTTCTGTAATCATTAAAATAATGTTGGTTTCAAAAGCCAGATATATAGAACAAAAATAAAATGCTTATAGATTATAAAATCTACAGGCATGATAGAGCACAAAATCTCAAAAATATTTAAAAGGAGGATTTCCTATGAGCAAAAAAACTTCCAATAAAATTACACTTACTGATTCATTTCAGATATGGGCTCACAAGTGGGGCCGTGTCGGAACTCTCATAGCATTAATCTATATGGTTGCCGTTCCATTTGTTGTACTTTCATTCTATGACAGCATACCAACCATCAAGGACGTAATTAATGTAAGTACTATAAGTATTCTTATGGTTTATATCCCTGTCGGCTTCTCAGAAGCAATAAGCTATACTCCTATACTTGGTGCTTCTTCATATCTTACATTTATAACTGGTAATATTATGAACCTTAAGCTTCCATGCGCCATCAATGCGATGAAGCTTGCCAAGAAAGAAGCCAATACACCAGAAGGTGAGGCAATCGCTTCTGTTGCAGTATCTGTATGCTCTATTATGACTATTATTATTCTTGCACTTGCTGCACTCCTTAGTGCATGGATAAGTCCTATATTTGAGCTTCCTGCCGTAAAAACTGCCTCTAATTACTTAATACCGGCTCTGTTTGGTTCACTTACTCTTGGTCTGTTCTCAAGCACAAGCTCTGGTAAGAAAGTCGTTAAGAATGGTGTTATGGGTGTTGTTCCTGTACTTATTATTATTACTGTTCTTTCACTCATCACACGTATAACAACAGGTTCATCTCTTTTTGGTATGGTTGGTTTCCTCTTACTTTTTATGCTTCCTGTTGCTATTATTTCTTCAAGAATTATGTGGAAGAAGAATATTATCAAGGTTGTTGATAAAGAAGAAAATGAATAATATTTAATATATATGATGTAAGTGTCAAAAGTAAATTTTGCCACTCACCGATGTATCAGAATGTAGCGAAGATGCCGGTGATGGTGAAATATCAAGCTTTGGTGCTTTATTCTGGATGGTTGTAACCGCATTCTTTGGAATGGCAACTAAGTATTCAGAAGGTCTTTTAGCTGTCAAATACCGTGTTATAACTAAAGACGGACACAGCCTTGGCGGACCCTTCTACTATATAGAGCGTGGAATGGGAAAAAACTGGAAATGGCTGCTTTGCAGCCGCTTCCTTTTCTTTTGCGCCCATTATATCAGGATAAACACTGTTTTAGTTATTATCTTACATCATTATATTTCCCTGCGTTTCCTTACAACGCTCACAATCTTAAGTACTGCAAGCACAATTATCACTGTACATGTTACGAGCCACACCCACACTGGAACCTTATGGATATTAAAACATCTTACATTAATCCACATCTGGTTAATCTTAGCTGTCCTGTCTGTATCAAAGTACTGCATAACAGCACTTCTTCCCATAATATCATCTGTTGGATACTGTGCAAAAAGCTGTCCTTCTGTTTCATCCTTTGTTGTCTTAAATGTGTAATTCTTATCATCTGATATGCCAGAGAAGAAATAACCAAGTGAGTATTCAGCTTCTTCCTGCTCTTCACCTGTTTCTTCAACTATAGAATCATATCCATAATTCCACTTGGCATAATCATATATAACACTGCTGTCACCACCGGAAATAGCAGATGTATATCCGATATAGTACATATTTCTCACAGCATTTTCAGGCATAGAAACGAAATTAACAAAGCTTTCTGCCGCCTGCTTTTTCTCTTCATCGCCGTTGATACCTGACTTTAACATAGCCCAGCCATCAAAGTAAATGTTAGTACTTTCCTTAGGAACTGCAAAGCTTAACTGCATATCTGACTCAGCCGCCTGCCCTATTGTATACACGGCATCACCAGACCACTGGTAGCTTGCACCTACCCTGCCATTCACTATATCAACCTTGGCGCTGTCAGTTTCAAAGGAATACACATTATCCTTTGCCTTCTGCAGATACTCCTGAACACTTTCAATAGCTTCATCTGAAGTATCATTCATTTCCTCAGCCAGCTTTTCCTTATAATCCGGCTGACTTACAAATGAAGGGTCTGTAAGCTTGTCTGCCTTGACTGCTCCTATTGCCGCAAACATTGAATCTCTTACATTATCTTTGATAGTTATTCTTCTTCTGAACTTGTCATTATTAATAATAGTCCATGTTGAGGCTTCTTCTTTAGTCACTTCCTCAGGATTGTATACAATGCCTGTAACGCCCCACATATAACCTGCCGCATACTTACTCCACGACTCACCATTTATCTTATTATCGTCAAATATTTTCTTAATAAATGGAGAAACACCCTTTGCATAGTAGTTTTCTTTGATGCTCTTGTCATAAAACTGCTCTGAGTAAGGCTCAAGCCAGCCCTCTGCCATAAGCTTCATAAACATATATTCAGACGGACATATAAGATCATACTCATCACCAAGAGTAAGCATATTATAAAGCTCCTCATTAGTTCCAAGACAGCTGTACTCAACCTTGACCTTTTTGCCATAGGTCTTATAGTACCACTCCTCAAAATCCTCAACCATAGAATTCACTCCCCTGATATCGCCACTTTCAAGGTCGATAGTTTCGGACTCATCCCAGCCGCCTTCATCTATATACTCTTCCCAGTTACATATCTTAAGCGTTATCTCACTGTTATCGGCAGCACTGACAGTAACTGGTGAAAAAATGCTTTTGTCATCGCCTGTCATATGTATTCCAGCAAGTACTGAGCTTACTGTAAATATACCTGCAAGCACAACTGATGTACACACACCAGCTATATGCCTGAATTTACCACAATCCTTACTCATCCTTTGCCTCCTTCTTACCGCCAACAGGTGCAAAATTCATAACAACCTCGATAATCACAACAAATAAAAATATAATTGTTGAAAGAGCCCAGAGTGCTGTTTTAATCTGTGTCTGCGAACCTTTTGTTGCATTTACAACATAAGTACTTATAGTATCAAATGTAGCCGGCTTCGTGTATGTCGCAATAAAATAATCATCAAGCGATAAAGTTACCGCCATGACAAAGCCTGATAATATACCTGATGCCAACTGTGGAATAATCACATGTATAAGCGCATAAAAAGGTGTTGCCCCAAGGTCAAGAGCTGCCTCATAAAGGCTTGGGTCCATCTGCTTTAACTTAGGCATAACCGCAAGATATACAAACGGCGCACTAAGCACTACATGTCCTGCAACTAAAGGCAGATATGTATCCTTACTTATTCCAAATACAACTACAAGTAATATACAGAGCGAAAAACCTGTAACTACATCTGCATTTACAACTGGAACCTGATTAAGTACTGAAATAGTACTCTTTACACGCTTTCCAGAATAAAATGCGCCGATAGCACCTGTAGTTCCTAATATAGTTGCAAGCACTGCACTTCCAAGTGCAAGCATAATAGAGCCCGTTATCATATCCCGCAGCTCTTCTGTTGTAAAAAGTGTTATATAATTCTGTAACGAAAATCCATGTATAGGTCCGATATTTGGTGCATCCGTAAAACTATACACCGCAAGTATAAGAATTGGAACATACATAAATATAAGAACAAGGCAGATAACTGCATACTTGATACATTTTTTCAACATAACTTCTCCATTCTGTGTATACACTATAAACTTTATAACTTACGTCCTGTGCTGTCTGAATCCTCTGCTGATACAAGACTCACAACGCATATGATTACAAGAAGTATAAGCGCTATCATAGAACCATTGTGCCAGTCGTATGCGCTGAAGTAACTTCCGATAAGGCTACCCATAATATATGTACTGTTATAAAGCATATCTAGCACGACATAGTTAGTCATCGCTGGAAGAAATACCATTGATACTCCGCTCACAATTCCCGGAACCGACAGAGGAAGTATAACCTTGACAAATGTCTGGAAATTATTCGCTCCAAGATCAGCCGCCGCTTCTATGACACTTTTATCCATCTTATCAAGCACTGTATACAATGGCAGTATCATAAATGGAAGGAAATCATATGTCATACCTATCACTGTATTGATGAATGGATAAAATGCAAGATTGCCTTCTATAAGTGAAAGTACTTCTTTAAGTGCTGTAATCCTTAATGTAAAGTTAATCCACATTGGAAGAATAAAAAGCATAAGTATAACTGACTTTCTTTTAAGGTTACTCTGTGCAAGTATGTATGCCACAGGGTAAGCCACTAATAGACATACTATAGTTACAACGACTGCTAACACAAGGCTGTATACAAGTGTTCCAAGTGTGTTAGGGTCTGTAAAAAATCCGCTAAGATTACCAAGTGTAAACTGTCCTGAGCCATTTGTAAATGCATAGTAAAACAATACCAGAAGTGGCGCAGCAACAAACAATATAAGAAATATTCCATAAGGAATACCAAGCTGTTTTCTTGAAAAAACTCCACCCATATTATTAATCCTTTTTTATAATTTTTAGATAACTTTTTATAACTAATATCCATAATACTTTTTTACCAGCTACTTCTTTAACTGGAACTTCATCTTGTCCTCCGGCATGACAAGACTGACTGTATCATCCATGTTCCACAGATACTCATCATCAACTATCAGGTCATGTCCGTATTCAGTTCTTATGACATAACTGTAGTGGTCACCTTTATATATAAGGTTGATTATTCGTCCTGATACAAGACCTTCCTCAATATCATCACTCATTTTTATATCATAAGGCTGTATAGATACGACTATCTTAAGCTTGCTGATATCTATGCTTTCCTTATTCTCATCAACAAGAGTGCCGCCGCTCATACTTGACTTAGGTATAACCTTTGTTAAGTCGCAGTTAATAACCTTTCCGTTAAAATCAAGTGTATAATCAGCATTAATGCTTGTCACAAAGCTTGTTGTATGGTCTTCTGCAACCATAACATGTATGCCGTCCGGCTCAAGCTGCATACCAACCTTATCACCGACTGCATAACACCTGGTAGTTCTTATAACCATCTCATACTTGCCTGACTCAACTGTAACCTCATAATGCATACCTTTGAATATAACTGATGTAACCTCACCTGTTACTGTTCCGTCCTCAGGCTTAGTTATAATTACGTCCTCAGGTCTTACGACAACATCGACAAGTGTTCCATCCGGTATATCATCCATACCCATAAACTCACCGCCGCAAAATCTGACTTTCATATTACCGGTCATAATTCCCTTAAAAATATTACTCTCACCGATAAAATCGGCTACAAAAGCATTCTGAGGCTCGTTGTATATATCCTCAGGTGTACCTATCTGCTGTATCTTTCCTTCTGAAAGCACTACTATCTTATCCGACATAGTAAGCGCCTCCTCCTGGTCATGCGTTACATATATAAATGTAATTCCAAGTTCATCATGCATATGCTTAAGCTCAAGCTGCATTTCCTGACGCATTTTTAAATCAAGCGCACCTAACGGCTCATCAAGCATAAGTATCTCAGGCTCGTTGACAAGCGCTCTTGCTATCGCTATTCGCTGCTGCTGTCCGCCTGAAAGAGTAGATATCTTTCTGTCCTCAAAGCCTTCAAGGTCGACTATTGAAAGAACTCTCTTAACCTTCTTTCTTATAACATCCTTTGGCAGCTTCTTAAGCTTAAGTCCAAATGCTATGTTGTCATATATATTCATATGTGGAAAAAGGGCATATCGCTGGAATACCGTATTAATAGGTCTTTTATTGGCTGGAAGCTGTGATATATCCTCTCCATTAAGGAGTATCTGCCCGCTTGTTGGCATCTCAAATCCCGCTATCATTCTTAATGTTGTCGTCTTTCCACATCCTGACGGACCAAGAAATGTTACGAATTCACCGCGTTTAACCTGCAGGTTAAAGTTATCAACAGCCTTAAAGCCGTTATCATCATACACCTTGCATATGTCTTTTAGTTCAATTATGTTTTCTGACTTACCCTTATCTGCCATTGCTCCTCTTTCCATACCTTCTATGCATAATAAATAGCATGCCTTAACTTCATATAGAAGCTTTTTGACACACTTAATAATCATAGAATATACTTACGAATTTATAATTGTATTTTATAAATTTTTAATCAATTAATCAATAAAAATATGCAATAATATAAAAAAATAGCAGTCAAGTTACTGACTGCTATTATAATACTTTTACTAATTCTTCCCCGCGATATCCTTAATAACTTCTCCGGCGATTATCAGTCCAACAACCGATGGAACAAAAGCAGTACTTCCTGGAATATCCCTTCTTTCTGTACACTTATGTTCTGCTCCCGGAGGGCATATACAGTTAGTACGGCAGCTTATAGCCATATCCTCTATTGGTCTTGTTGGCTGCTCCTCTGAATATACAACCTTAAGCTTCTTAACGCCTCTTTTCTTAAGCTCTCTTCTCATAACCTTAGCAAGAGGACATACCTTTGTCTTATAAATATCTGCAACCCTAAAGGCTGTTGGATCCAGCTTGTTACCTGCTCCCATACTGCTTATAACCGGAATACCAAGTGCCTGTGCCTTCATAACAATAGCTATCTTTGCAGTTACCGTGTCCACCGCATCTATGATATAGTCATACTCCTCAAATGGAAAATCATCGGCATTTTCTGGAAGAAAGAAACACTTGTGCACACGCACATCAACATCCGGATTAATCTCCTCCATTCTTTCTTTCATAACATCAACCTTATACTTACCGATTGTCTTTCTTGTCGCAATAATCTGTCTGTTAAGATTAGTAAGGCACACTTTGTCATCATCTATAAGGTCAAACGCACCTACACCGCTTCTTACCAGGGCTTCACAGGCAAAGCCACCCACTCCGCCTATTCCGAATACAGCTACCCTTGAGTGTGCAAGCTTATCCATGGCTTCTTTACCAAACAATAACTCTGTTCTGGAAAATTGTGTCAGCATTATATATATCTCCTTTACCTACCATTATAGTAGTTAATTCCTTATGAAATTATATATAATACATTTAAAAAAATCAACTATTCTATACCTCTTATAGTTTCTATAATGTTCTGGCGCTTTATCTTTATAAGCGAATACTGCATTATAAAGTATATCAGAAGGATAACTGCCACAACTGATATTATTATGGCTGCCACTGGTATATTGTATGTCATTCCTGAACCTGAACCCTGTGCAAGATATATTATATATGAGAGCACATTTCCAAGAATAAGACCGCCTATAAGTGACTTACTTCCATAGAATATACTTTCAAGCCTTATCATTCTGTTAAACTCCCTGCCACTCATTCCTATAGACCTAAACATCGCAAATTCCCTGCTTCTTAATTCCATACTTGTTGTAAGCGTATTGAAAATGTTGGTAACGCCTATAAGTGATACTACTATTATAAATCCGTACAGGAATATTGATACAAGCATAACAAGTCCGTCATTCTCTCTTTTTTCCTGTGCAAGATTAACTATATTGGAAATATCTATGTCGTAATCATTTACAAGGATATTACTTACTGCATCTGCATCATCACAGTTAATATTGATAACTGAGTCACCATAACTGCCGCCATCTTCACCAAAATAATTATTCATATACTCATCACTTACTACAAGATAACCACCAGATGCATACATATTACTAAAGCCGAGAGGCTTTTCATCTACACAGCCGACCACATTTATATAATAATAACTTCCATCGGTTATATCAGAGCTTCCATAGCTGCCTTTTCCTGTAACCTTATAGCACAAAGTATCACCAGCTTTATAGTTATATATATTAAAGTACTCTACTTTCTGCTCCTCATTATACTGATATGTCTTGTTGATAAGTATGCCGCCCTTTTTCGCCTCATCAACAGTCAGTCCTGCTTTCTTTGCAAATGTTTCATACTGCTGCCTTCCAAGTGAAATTATATTGATATAATAGTTCGTATCAGAATCATTGCTGCCTGCATTATCATTATTGCCACTATCATCCATATAAGACTTATATATCCTCTTATAATCATCCGTATAGTCAGGCTTTTCCTTAAACTGCGCCTCTACACCACGTACATAAGAATACTCGCTTACGTGTGTGCTGCTGTTTATATTATCAATCATACGGCTGACATCCTCGTCAGTTAATTTACTTGACATAACAAGCGCCTTTACATCAACTCTTCCCTGTGCATAAGTTCCAGCTGACTGCATAAGAAGACTGACAAAGCTATACATCGCTATAAATACTGTTACACTTATACATATAGATATAGTAACAACTCTGTACTTACTCTTATTACGCTTCATATTCTTATAGGCAATAATACCGCCTTCACCAAACATTTTATGAATATACGCCGGTGTTTTAAGCTTCTTTGACTTTATCTTTATATTGTCGCTGTGGCGTATAGCTGCTATAGGCGACATACGCGATGCCCTTACTGCTGGTCTTATTGATGACAAAAATATCATAAATATTGCAAGAATAACTGCAACACCGACACCTGCAAGTGATATCCTGTATACAATAGTCATCTCAAAAAGTAGTCCTATATATTTATTGGCAATTATAACAAGCACATATCCAGCGAAAAGACCGCTTAGTATACCTGCCACAATTCCGGCTGCTCCTAAAGCTGCCGCTTCATACAGCACATTTCTTCTTATCTGCCTTGGAGTAGCACCTATTGAAGCTAACATACCATACTGCTTTGTCTTTTCTGTTATTGATATCGAAAAACTGTTACTTATACATACTGCCGATGTCACAATAATAATCACTATCACAACCAGCGCCATATTGTATACAAAGGCTATGCTTGAATTAGTCAGATTATTGGACTCATATCTTATAAGCCAGTCATTTAAGTAATAAGCATATGTTTTACTAAGTTTCTCTATAAATTTATCATATTCGCTATCACTAAGACTAACTGAACTCTTACTATTTATGCTCTCAAACTTATCCCTGTCAACTCCAAGAATATCTGCACTTACCCTATACGCCTCTTTAATTCCGGCTTTATTATATCTTAAATATATGTCAGTTCCCCTGCTTACTGTCTTTGCATTGGCATCTGATACATCATCATCGGACACATTCTTGTCAGGTACCCCAGTATTGGCAAGCTGGGAAGCTGCACTGTTGACAGATGTAAACACTGAATAACCCGGCGCACTTCTTGCTTCTTCACCATATCCGGGACGTTCACATATACCAACTATTGTATAAGTTTTTGTTGTATCGGTTACAAGTTCTTCTCCATCTATATAATATGAATTCTGATAGAGTTTACTTCCCGCATATTCTCTGTCTCCTAAGTCTAATGTAAGCTTATCGCCTATATTATACTTTACTCCACCATTGGTCTTTATGTGGGCTGATATAACAAGTTCGCTGTCATTAACCGGAAGTCTTCCCTCTGTGAGCTTTATACTTGAGCTTTCAAATGCTTTGTCATCAAGCGCAAGCACATTAAGGTATGGCTTGCTGTTATTAACCGAACCATCAAGATATGCATATCCTAACTGTTTCATCGTATAGAAACTGTCTACATATCTGTTGTTCTCTATTCCACTGACCTTATCATCCGGTACCGCATACAGCATAAAATGAAAGTCTCCATCTTTCTGCTTCTGTCTGACAATAAGGCTCTCTCTCATACTTGTCGCAATAGTCGTAACCGCTACAAGAAGTGCTGTTGCAAGCACAATACCAACTATAGTTACTATAGTTCTCTTTCTGTTTAACTTTAAGTTTTTTATTGTAAGTCTGTTAAGCACATTCATATCTTTATAGTCCTTTCTGCGCAGCCTCAGTCATTCTGCCATCTTCTATGCGAAGTATCCTGTCCGCTATTTTCGCTATTTCAAGATTGTGCGTAATCATTACAATAGTCTGCTTGTAACGCTTGTTTGACAGCTTTAACAGCTCCACTATCTCATCACTTGAACGGCTGTCAAGATTACCTGTCGGCTCATCCGCAAGAACTATGGCAGGATGATTAATAAGCGCCCTTCCTATAGACACTCTCTGCTGCTGTCCACCTGATAGCTGGTTTGGAAGATGATTAATTCTTTCATCCAGTCCAAGCGTATTTATAAGTTCTGCAAGCTCCGCTTTGTCCGGCTCTCTTCCATCCAGTTCACACGGAAGAGTTATATTTTCCTTTACATTAAGTATAGGTATAAGATTGTAAAACTGATATATGATACCTACCTGTCTTCTTCTGAATATTGCCATCTTGTCGTTATTAAGGCTGTATATATCTTCTCCCTGTATATATACTTTTCCCGATGTCGGTCTGTCGACACCACCTAACAGGTGCAGAAGTGTAGACTTTCCACTTCCTGAGCTTCCTACTATCGCCACAAATTCTCCCTGATTAACACTAAACGACACATCATTTACAGCTGTCACTTCACTGTCACCCTTGCCGTATTTTTTAACAAGGTGCTCCACCTTTAATATCTCCATAATATAGATTCCTTTCTTTTCTTACTCTTCCATCATCTTATATATCTCAGATGACATTTCAGTGACATTTTGTGATTTTATTAATCACATCTTGATATACTTGACTATAAATGTTGTCTTATCCTCATTACTATCAACCGTGATATATCCGCCCTGCTTCTCCACAACTGCCTTTGCCAGCGGAAGCCCTATCCCCATACTGTTATCCTCAAACTTCGCCTCACTGTAATACCTCTCAAATATCTGTTTCTGCTGCATATCAGTAAGCTTTTCGCCTGTATTGGTTATATACACCGCTGTATACACGTCATTATCCTCTGTTTTCACAGTGACATTTTCACCTGTATTGCTGTGTTCTATTGCATTTTTAATAATATTCTGTATCGCCTCCCTATTCCAGTTATAATCACCATATATGACACAGTCCGTATCAGTGCAGACATTTACAGGAACATTTTTTATCTCAGATATAATAGCGAGATTGTCACTCGCCTCTTTTATAAGCTCTGTGAGGCAGACCTCTTCTTTTTCAAATTCCACCACACCAGCATCTATCCTTGAAAGCTTCAACATAGACACTATCATCCAGTTCATTCCGCTTACCTGACTGAACACTTCATATGTAAACTGCTTTCTTAAGCCAGCCTCCATATCCGGATTGTTGATAAGGTTATCAAGAAGTATCTGAGCCGATGTGAGTGGTGTCTTTAACTGGTGCGATATATCCGATACCGACTGCGCTAAAGCCACTTTATTCTGTATGGCATTGTCTGTCTGCTCCTTCAGCCATACCATAAGCTTGTATAACTGGTTTTTCAAGCTGCTCAACTCATCCTCTGTATTATTTTCAAGGTCAAGATTATAATTGCCCGCTGTTATCATATCCATATAACGGCTTAGCTGCTCAAGCCTGTATGTCCTCTTTCTTAAGTAAAGAATGAATATCCCCAGATATATAATGCCGCTTACAGCCAGTATAATGCCGCCCAGCAGCACATATGACCTCTTAAGCCCTGACAGTGACCTTACAGCAAATGCTTTCTCATCTATTCCGTAGCTTAGGAGAAGGGGCTTTATCGCTTTTTCTGTCTTACTGCTAATATTCTGTGGAGAATTAATTACATTTATAAGCTCTGTTACATCCACATCAGGATACTGGCGGCACACGCTGCTTATTATCCCCATCATCGCATCCATCTCACGCTGCCTGTACATATCCGAAAGCATTGAAGCTGTTATTATGTATACAATAAGGCTTATTACAAATGTTACGACAGCAATCGTTATATATTTTACAGCCTGTCTGTTTTTATATGTACCCATACTTTTATATACACTCCCTTCTTTTATTTACTCATATCTCCTATCTTATATCCCACACCTCTGACCGTTACTATAAGCTTTCCTTCCTTATCACCAAGCTTCTCTCTCAGTCTTTTTACTGTTACGGTCAGTGTATTATCATTAACAAAATTTCCAGCAGAGTCCCATATATATGACAGTATCTCCTCCCTTGTAAACACCTTTCTTGGATTGCCCGCCATTATCTTTAATATCTCAAACTCAAGCTTTGTAAGCGGTATCTCGTTATTTTCAAGATATACCTTTCTCGTGTCCGTATCTATTCTTAAGCTGCCTATATTAATCTGTGTGCTGTTTACATTACGCCTAAGGACATTCTTTATTCTTGATAAAAGCTCAAGATTTCTGAAAGGCTTTATAATATAATCGTCTGCACCCAGTTCAAGTCCCAGCACTACATCCTTTTCCTCATCCCTTGCCGTAAGAAAAATAACTGGTGCGATGTCATTATCCTTTATATATCTGCACAGTTCAAATCCGTCCCCGTCCGGCAGCATAACATCAAGTATGACTATATCCGGACTGTTCTTTGCAAGCTGTTTTCCTGCCTCCTCTATATTTTCTGCTACTATCGTTTTGTATCCATTTTCATTAAAAAGATAAGAAAGCCCCATTATGATAGCTTTGTTATCCTCTACTAATAATATACTGTTCATATCATTCTCCATTTCTATATATCATATTTGTATTATTAATATTGTATTTATATATTTTATTCAATAAATTTCAGTATAGATATTTTATTTTTTACTATTAAATTCTCCTAATGCTATTAAATAAAAGAAATATTCTGTATAAATATTTTGCCTTTTAGATGATTAAATCTAAAAACTGCATAATTTAGTCCTTATTATAAACACACATATTTTATAACTATAAATGAACAAATCTAAAATTCTGTACAATTATATCTGCCCATTTATAGATACTTATAACACGCCTAAATATGTATCTTTCTCCCCATTGTGCTAATACTATTTTGTATGTATAATAATATTATACCAAAGTTAAAAGGTTAAATAGTAATTAAATTGGGAGGCACCTATGTTAATTGGAGGTTACAATGTAACTGCTGAAATATTCAGTCTTATCACTTGTTCATTCCTGATTTTTCTTATGATTTATTCCAATCCACGAAAAACCAGCTCATATAGAATTATATACTGCGGAGCACTTATATCGCTGGCTGCCATAATATCACAGCTTGCACTTATATACTGTGTATCACATAGCGAAACCTATTCTGTACAATTATGTATAGGTATTTCGCTTTTGTTTCTGGCATTATACTTTATAATAATAACATCACTGTATATATATATCAGTTTTCTGTCATCGAAAATATATAACCACAGAAAAGGGCTTCATTATATGCTCACAGCATTTACTATTGTCTACGCTGTTGGTGTCGTATGGTTTTACTCACAGAAAACTAATTATATTACGGATGATAATATAATATCAATAGATGCATTTATCAACTTTTACCTTATGTATGGTATTTTGACATGCTTTTTATGCCTTTTTACAGTACTACACAACCAGAATACAATACCTACTGTAGTCAATAAGTATGCTCTCGTGTTCATACCTGTAGATTTTCTTATGCTTACAGTACAGTTCATAACCCAAAATGCTATATTTACAAGTCTGACTTATGTACTGCCTTTTATGATTTACTATATATTATTTCATAGTAACCCATATGATGAGCTAATAGGCTGTCAGAACCAGAATTCATTTGATGCACGTTTTAGTGACAGCGTTGCGATGAAGAGGAATTTTCTTGTTGTATATCTTAACTTTCCGCAGTTAAAAAATGTGAATTATGCTGCGCACAATGAAAAAATAGAAGAAACAGCTGCCAATGTCTGCCGTAAGATAGAACAGCAGCACCATATGGTACACATTTACAGACTTAATAATATTGACTTTGCTATGATTCTTTATATAAAGGATGAAGATAAGATAAAGCAGTTCCTTAACAATGTTGAGAAATGCCTGATAGATAATCTGCATTATTCTTCGTATAATATCAACTACAAGATAGTTGCCATACCGAATAATCCCGTAATATCTACAGTTCATAAGCTTAACTCTATGTCAGATTATCTTTTGGATAAGATTAATAACAAGACTGGCAATCAGTGTTATCTTGCAACTGACAAGGACTATAGGGAATTCCATGAGAATTATAAGGTAGAACAGCTTCTTCTTGATATAAGAAACCAGAATAATCTTAATGACGAGCGTGTCTTATGTTATGCACAACCTATATTCAGTGTTAATGAAAACAGCTTTAGAACAGCTGAAGCACTTATGAGATTATCACTTGACGGAACTATCATATATCCGGATAAGTTCATCCCTCTGGCTGAAAAGAATCATTGTATACACACTCTTACTATGATTATGATTAACAAGGTCTGTCAGACTATTAAGGAATTTGAATCAAAGTACGACTTCGATGCGATTACCGTCAACTGCTCTTCTTCCGAACTGTCAAACCGTGACCTTTTTGATGAACTTATGAATATAATAAATACCAATGGCATCAGGCCACAGCATATAAGACTTGAACTTACTGAAAGTGCCATATTTGACGATTTTAATATGGTCATCAACAATATGGAAAAGTTCAACAAGTCAGGTATTAAGTTCTATCTTGATGACTTTGGAACAGGATATTCTAACCTTGAAAGAATAATAGGATGTCCCTTCTACACGATTAAGTTTGACAAGAGCCTGTTATATAAGTCAATTGACAATTCTGCTGTATCTGACATCGTTTCGCACCTCACAAGCGTATTTAAGAAACAGGGCTTTGTCCTTCTTATAGAGGGGGTTGAAAATGATGAACAGGCTGACTACAGCATAAACAAAGGCTTTGATTATATACAGGGTTACAAGTACGCCAAGCCACAGCCAGTTATTAAGCTTAAGGATTACTTTAATAAGGCTACTGCATAAGTGTAGTGTGTAAATGTGTATAATATAAATATATTATCTATATCACCATAATATGTATTCAATGACTTTATATGCAAATATGATAAAATGGCTCTAAACTTTACCTGGGAGGGTAAGGTTTAGAACCATTAAAATAACAATTATAAAAATTACAAATAATTAAGATACTATTAGTAATGTAACAACTATAATAAAAGTGGCTTCCCGATAATAATAAATAGGAAGCCACTTTTTAGTTTTATTACGTAAATTTTTATCAGCTGGTTTAATTAAGCTGAATATTTTTTGCATATGAATAGGAAATTATCTCACCTTGTTTAGTAGCACTGTATCCTTTTTCTTTATGAGAATAATTAGATATTTCAACAGAACCAAAGTCCTTGAATTTGTCATATATACGATCAAGCACTTCCAATTCTTCTGCTGATAAAATATTATCTGGAATAGCTTTCTCAGGAATTACCTGATGTTTTTCATATCCATTCTCATAAATAACCTCAATGTGCGCAATATTATCTATAGACATTCTTCCAAAAAGTATATCAAAATTTTCTGGAACTGGTCCATATGGTAAATGAGCATATCTTAATCCAGACATTGAAACACCATTTTCCTTATAATAAATCATATCTGAATAGTTGAGTAATTTCATCAATTTTGTCTTCAACAATTCTGGACTTTTATGTGCAAAAAATAAAACCATTGCACATAATTTCTCATAATCAAAACCTTTAAAACCATTCTCCTCACACGGAACTTTTGAGAAAATTTTTTTAAAAAATACTCTTTCCGCACGGTATTCTGCATTGTTCTCAAGCTTTTCAACAGTATCCAACAATCTGATTTTCTGTTTTTCATCGATGGCAATTTCATTTTCCATCAAATAAGTTCTCATATTCTCAGGATTTCGTAAAAACAATAAAAGACTGTTGTGAGCCTTATCCTGAACAGAACCGTTCTCATATCTGCATATTGTTTTATCTCCCCAGTTGAGCAGTTTAGCGAAGCTTCTCTGACTTAATCCATATTGTTCACGAATTTTTTTAATTTCTTCAGGTAAAAGAAGCTTATGTCTTCTACGATACTCATTATATGCACTTACTAAAGTTGCACTGTCCAGTTCTTCACAAAAAAGCTCTTCACCACAATCCGCACAAACAAGAACCTGTGCGTCTACCTCTATCTGCTCTCCGCAGACATCATAACATTCCTTCTGGGTAACCACTTTAGTTTCAACTTCTTTTCCACACTCATCACAATATCTTCTCATTAAATCACCTCCTACAGCTTAAGCAAAATCGTCCTCATGAAAACCAAGGCACTTAAGAATATCTTCTCCATTATTCTGTGTAATTTTAACTTTTACGTAAAATTGCTTTCCATCAATCTGTTTTTTAAACTCCCAAATATCTCCCGGTTTATCAGGGTCTAAATCCTGCTTAGGTCCCTTATAATAATCTCCAACAACCAATCCAAGAATCTCTTCTTTTGCATCAGCTATTGTCAAACCATGTTGTGCAAGAGCCTGCATATTTTTTCTTCTTGGAACAAAGTCATATTTCCCCTCTGATAATAACCTTTTAGCTCTTTCAAGAAATAAAATTATATCTTGTGTATCAGCTTGATTTTCCACTCAATCACCTCCACCCACTATATATTATATCAATAATTTATATAAAGTCAAGAATTTTGGTATCATATGACCGCATTTTTCTTTCTAATAATCATATTCTATAAACGTAAATATTAACACAACCAGACATAATATAAGCGGAAAACAGCGGGGAATAATCACAAGATGCACTTGAAGTTTAATTGTACTATTTCTTAGACTTTTTTTCTACAAACCAGCTATCAACAGACAAGGAGGTCTGTTGAAGTCAGATATGGAACAAGGAGGTTCCGTATCTGACGGTAGCGGTCATAATCATAACCTATATGAAAAGTCTTAGAAATATCCACTTAAATCTTCTGGCATCGAACACCGTCTGTTCTATAGGCATCCGCTTATATTATGTCGTCCGGCATACACTATTATTCCTTAAATACCTCCCGGCATTTAAGCGTCCGTCCTCCATCTACTATCCGTAACATCACTAACCAGCCATATATTTAAGCCGATATACTCTTACCCGTATACAACTGATAATACTTACCCTTCTCTTCCATAAGCTGCTCATGTGTTCCACGCTCAATAATTCTTCCCTGCTCCATAACCATAATACAGTCTGCATTGCGTACTGTAGAAAGTCTATGTGCAATAACAAAGGAAGTTCTTCCTGACATAAGCGCATCCATACCCTTCTGTACAAGTCTTTCTGTTCTTGTATCAATAGACGATGTCGCCTCATCAAGAATAAGAACCGGAGGGTCAGCTACTGCAGCACGCGCTATAGCTAAGAGCTGTCTTTGTCCCTGACTTAAGTTAGCTCCGCCGCTGTGAAGAACTGTATTATAACCATCTGGAAGTCGTCTTATGAAGCCATCTGCATTGGCAAGTCTTGCTGCTGCTATACACTCTTCGTCAGTAGCATCAAGTCTTCCGTAACGGATATTCTCCATAATAGTTTCAGTAAACAGATTAGTATCCTGAAGAACAATACCAAGACTTCGTCTTAAATCATCCTTCTTTATACGATTAATATTAATTCCATCATACCTTATTTTACCATCCTGAATATCATAGAACCTGTTAATAAGGTTAGTAATAGTAGTCTTACCAGCACCTGTACTTCCTACAAATGCTATCTTCTGACCCGGTGTTGCATACATCTTAATATCGTGAAGCACCATCTTATCAGGATTATATCCAAAGTCAACTCCATCAAATGTAACATCACCTTCTAATCGGCGGTAATCAACCGGCTTATCATCAACAGCTGGTCGCTTCCATGCCCACATCATAGTATTTTCCTTAGTTTCTTCAAGCTCGTTGTTATTATTATACTTAACATTTACAAGCTCAACCTTACCCTCATCAGCTTCAGGCTTCTCATCATACAGTTCAAATACTCTCTTTGCACCAGCCATAGCCATAACAATACTGCTCACCTGCTGGCTTATCTGTGTTACAGGCTGTGTAAAGCTCTTATTTAAACTAAGAAATGCTACAAGTGTTCCGATAGTAAGACCTGAAAAATCACTTAACGCTAATATACCACCGACAATGGCACATAATACATAACTTATGTTACCTATGTTACCATTAACAGGCATAGTTATATTGGCAATCTTATTCGCATTATTAGCACTCTCACGAAGTTCATCGTTAATTTTCTTAAACTGCTCTATACTCTTTTCTTCATGACAGAACACCTTTACAACCTTCTGTCCTTCCATCATTTCCTCGATATAAGCATTAACCTTACCTATATCTTTCTGCTGTTCAACGAAATATCTGCCTGAAAGCTCACTCAACTTAGAAGTTACATATAACATAATAATAACCATAACAACCGATACGATAGTAAGCGGAATATCAAGCACAATCATACTTACAAATGTAGATACAAGTGTAATGC
>OLWA01001931.1_pt1 | contig 19832 bp, 11 predicted proteins | sample 1673251 | NCBI WGS metagenome assembly OLWA01 (sample SAMEA3178937, study PRJEB25190) | human gut metagenome | biome: human gut; feature: human-associated habitat; material: faeces | place: Austria | collected 2013 | reverse complement strand
AATGACCGCGTGGTTGTCAGCGTATTTGTCAATCCGATGCAGTTTGGACCGAGTGAGGATCTGGAAAGCTATCCAAGAGATATGGACAGGGATGCCGCCCTCTGTGAGGACGCAGGAGCAAGCCTGATCTTTCATCCGGAGCCATCGGAAATGTATCATGATGATTTCTCAAGCTTTGTGGATATGAGTACGCTGACTGGCGGTCTCTGTGGAAAGACAAGACCGATTCATTTCCGTGGAGTTTGTACCGTGGTTTCCAAGCTTTTTAATATCGTGACACCGGACAGGGCATATTTCGGACAGAAGGATGCCCAGCAGTTAGCGGTGATCCGTCATATGGTATCCGATCTCAACTTTGGCATTGAGATTGTGGGCTGCCCGATCATCCGCGAGGAGGATGGACTTGCCAAAAGCTCCAGAAATACGTATCTTAGCCCGGAGGAGAGAAAAGCGGCTCTCGTATTATCACGCTCCTTGAAGCTTGGTAAAAAGCTGATCGAAGACGGTGAGAAGGACGCCAGAAAGGTGATCGCAGCCATTCGCACAGAGATCGGGAAGGAGCCTCTGGCAAAGATTGATTATGTAGAGATCGTAGACTGGAATACTCTGGAGCCGGTAGAGAGCACAGAGGGAGAAATCCTGACGGCAATGGCGGTTTATATCGGCAAAACAAGACTGATCGATAACTTTATTAAGTAATAAAAGGAGATTGAACAATATGCAGATTACAATGTTAAAGGGCAAGATCCACCGTGCCGTGGTGCAGCAGGCGGAGCTCAATTATGTGGGAAGCATTACCGTCGATCCGGAATTGATGGAGCAGGCAGGAATTCTGGAATATGAACTGGTTCAGATCGTGGATGTGGAAAACGGTAACCGCTTTGAAACATATACCATTGCCGGAGAGCCGGGCAGCGGTATGATCTGCCTGAACGGAGCAGCGGCAAGACAGGCACAGGTAGGAGATCATGTGATCATTATGTGCTATTGCCAGATGACGCCGGAGGAAGCAAAGGATCACAAGCCGAAGGTAGTTTTTGTCGATGAACAAAATCATATCAGCCGTGTGACAAATTATGAAAAGCACGGACAGTTATCGTGAGGCGGAAATGATCTGATCGAGACACCGGATATACAGGAGAATAGACTGTCCTGAAAATGGGACAGACCATGCAGCAAGGAGAAATGGACATGTTAAAGGGAAAAACAATCGTACTGGGTGTGACAGGCAGCATTGCTGCTTATAAAATTGCAAATCTGGCAAGTATGCTGGTAAAGCTTCATGCAGATGTGCAGGTGCTTATGACACAGAATGCCACCAATTTTATTCACCCGACGACATTTGAGACGCTGACAAGCCACAAGTGTCTGATCGATACATTTGACCGCAATTTCCAGTATAGTGTAGAGCATGTGGCTCTGGCAAAGCAGGCGGATGTGGTTCTGATCGCACCGGCTTCCGCCAATGTGATCGGCAAGCTTGCCAATGGCATTGCGGATGATATGCTGACCACAACGGTTATGGCATGCCGTTGCAAAAAAATCATTTCTCCGGCGATGAATACGGCTATGTACGAGAATCCGATCGTCCAGGACAATCTTAAAAAATTAAAACATTACGGGATGGAGATCATCGAACCGGCAGTAGGTTTACTGGCATGCCACGACGTCGGAGCCGGAAAGCTGCCGTCCGAGGATATCCTGTTACAGTATATTTTGAAAGAGGCGGCCTGCGAGAAGACCATGGCAGGGAAGCGGGTTCTTGTAACAGCAGGCCCTACTGTGGAAGCAATCGATCCGGTCCGTTATATTACCAATCATTCCACCGGAAAGATGGGATATGCCATTGCGCGTGAGGCGATGCTTCGGGGCGCACAGGTAACACTGGTGACCGGCCCGGTAGCGATCGATCCGCCGATGTTTGTGGATGTGGTGCCGGTAACAAGTGCGGCAGATATGTTCGAAGCCGTGACCAGCCGGGCACAGGAGCAGGATATCATTATCAAGGCGGCTGCGGTTGCGGATTATACGCCTGTCACCACAGCAACCGAAAAGATCAAAAAGAAGGATGGGGACAATGCCATTGCCCTGACCCGCACAAAGGATATTCTCGGATGGCTGGGAGAGCACCGCAGAGAGGGACAGTTCCTTTGTGGCTTCTCTATGGAAACACAGAATATGCTGGAAAACTCCCGCCAGAAGCTGACGAAAAAGAACGTGGATATGATCGTTGCCAATAATCTCAGGGTGCAGGGTGCCGGATTTGGCGGTGACACCAATGTGGTGACGCTGATCACAGCAGATGGTGCCAGGGAGCTTCCACTGCAGTCAAAGGAAGAAGTGGCAGGAAAGCTATTGGAAGAGATTATGGGGAAAATGCAGGGATGACAAAATGCCTCCCAAGAGGGCAGGCTAGGAGTTTTTCGAAACTATGTCATGCACAGAAAATTTGCGCTGATAAATGATGTTTTGTAAATATGGAAGAATGTTATCATAATGGAACAGACTGGAATCAGTCTGTTCTTTTCATGTATAGAAAAAGTTTTTTCGTGAGGTGAATATATTGATAAAAAATACAAATAAAACATTTGAAAAATATTATTAGATGATGTAGAGTTTGTGTTCCGTAAGAAATATAGCGAAACAATGACGCTTACATATATTTAACGCTGCAGTATTATAGACGATGTAACAATAACGTTTTTGTAGAGGTGTCTAACATGGATGTATAAAGATAATTTAAGATGCTAATGATGATGGACGGTATATAATTGACAAATTATAAACATAGTGATATAATCTGAATATACTATTTTATAGACGGTAAAATTGAAATGGGATTTATGAAATGTAAAATTAAAAAGATAAATTGTAATAAAAAGGACCCAATTCGATTTTTGAATGGAGAATTAAGGAAGGAGGGACAGGGAAAGCGAGGACGAACTTAGTTGGTGCCGAATATTAATGAAAATCTATGCATAACAGATATGAAAGGAGATGAAAATGAATGGAAAGGTACGGATGTAATAAGGAGCTTATACAATATTTAAAATGATTATATGAGGAGGAAAATGTATGAATAGAAGAACAAGTAATATAATGAGTGTGATCGTAATTATAGCAGTCGTTTTGTGCCAGTTTAATAGTATAATAGTTGCAAATGCTAAGACAAGTGGAGTGGAGTATTTTGTTGATCAAAATATTAGCAGGGATGAAAAGGATTTTGTGATGAAAAATAAAGATGAGTATTTGAAAATAATTTCATCGGATAAGAACTTATGTGCAAATTTATCGATCACGTCAGAAGATCTCGAAATAGGCAAGCCATTTCTTATATATTATCCTGATATTACTCAAGAAATGGTTGATTATTATCCTGTGATATATAAAAAACATGTTATTTGTACTATTGATGTTGTAACAACTAGTCAAGGATATTCTGTTGGATTTAGTGATGAGTTTGTTGATTTATTAAATGAGAATAATTATATCTCCAATCCATGTATATTTTACTATACTGAAGGAAAAATTTATATACAAAATCGAATGTATAAGAAATTCACAGGACTACATATAGATATACGGAATAAGAATTCGACAAATGTACAAAAAGGTGAATTTTCTAAAAAAACATTTTATGATAAACAAAAAATTATATGCAGGGATATACCCAAATTTAAAAAGGTAACTTTAGGATACGAGGATGAAATTGATTATCGATTAAAAAAATATAAAACAACTTTGTCATTACATAATCCTATGGGACAGTACGATAAGGGAATGTGTTGGGCGGCATCTACTGCTACGGTGGTTAATTATGTTAAGAAAAAAGGAGTTACAGCGTATGATGTATGCAATTTGATGGGAATAAATTATAATAAAGGTGCTTCGATGTATGTTGCAAGGGATGCATTGAGTCGATATGGCATATCAAATTATAATAATGTATTGGGAGGAGCATGTTCGCAAGCATGCATACGAGAGAACATAGATAATAACCATTTATTGCTTGCGGGAGGAACCAATGATCAATATGGCATGGAACATATGGTTGTAATTTGTGGATATGAAGATAAGAATGTTACAAGATATAAGATTTGGAATCCTGCTAATAAAAATGGGCAGGGAGGATATGGTGTAAGACAATATAATGATGGTATATGTGCAGTAGTAAGTGGTATATCATTTCAATGGAGGTCTACGCTTTGTGTAAATTAGTATGAGGGGGAGCGTATGAAAAAGTGGAAAAAATATGCATGTATTGGATGTCTTTTTGTTTTTGCAATATGTGTCATTGTCATAGTTGATCATAAGAAAACCAAATCGCCGGTTCAGGACAAAACAACTACGGATGTGAGGAAAGATTATGACATTTTGAGAGCCGGTGAACTGGATATGAACCGGGTGACGGATCAATATCTTTTATCGGTGGAGGACTTACTGGAAAATGGATCGGAGGGTGAACAGGTAAAAAAAATGATACGATCTGTCGGCGGCCAGTTAGAGCATAAGAAAACAGGCAGATTATATGTATCAAAGCAACCGGTTTATTTCTGGGATGCAGGACAGAGCCAGGTATATGAAAAGCAGGTTCTGTTGATGGTCTTTGATGAGTCCCTGTCCAGGATAGGATGCTGCAAGCTTCAGATGGATTATGACAGCTCAGGAAAAAAACGTACTGTTTCAGATAATGAGGGGTCGGTGTATCAGGACGCAAAATATTTATTGAAAGATAAATCGCAAGAATTTGCATATGTGAGTGTGGAATCAGACAAGACGCCTTTTTGGAGAGAGGATCTTCTAATGGATGACAAGAGCAGCATCGTGACAGGAACCGGTGGATGGGGCAGTTTTTCAGTGACTGCGAAGGGAGATTATTTTGGAGCGCTCAGGAAGGTCGAGGGTATGACGTTTTCTTATAACAGTCTGACAAAGAAGCAGAATCTGATCGAAATAGAATGGTAGCTCCGGAAAATACCGGAAAGGATATTGGTTGAGGAGATGCAGTATGGACCTGTTCAGGGAGGAGATGTATTAATGCCTAATACTTTACCTCCACCAGAAACAATCCCAGTGCCGGTGCGGTAAATCCTGCCTCCCTGCGGTCAAGTGCCTGCAGGATACGGGGGATATCCCCTGTGGATTTCTGACCGCTTCCCACTTCAAGAAGTGTTCCGGTCAGGATACGCACCATATGATATAAAAATCCATTGCCGTAGAAATCCAGAGTAATCCGGTCGTTATTGTTGGCGATCCGGATATCCCGGATGGTACGGACAGTGGATTTTTTCATATGGCGGTTATCACAGAAGCTTTTAAAATCATGCTCTCCCATTAGATATGCCGCGGCTTTTCTCATCTTTTCCATATCATAAGGAATCCGCGGCTCATGTCCGGCAGGGATCCGGGCTGCATAGCGGCGTTCAAATACATCGGGCACTACTGCATTGTCGATCACATAGCGGTAGTGCTTTTCCTTTGCATTGAGTCTGGCATGGAAGCGTGCAGGGGCTTCCTCTACGGAAATGACACGGATGTCCATCGGAAGGGCGTGATTAAAATAATCCCGGATATAGTCTGTATCAGCAAGGCTTTTCTCACAGCGGAAATTTGCCACCTGTCCCAAAGCATGGACACCGGCGTCTGTCCGGCCGGAGCCGTTGACATCGGTAGGAGTGCCGGTGAGTTTCCCGGCAATAGTTTCCAGCTTTGCCTGTATGGTATTGTCTGTATTGCCCTGCTTTTGCCAGCCGCTGTAGCGGGTGCCGTCGTATTGCAGGATCAGCTTATAATTATTCATGGTTCATGTCCTTTTTTAATGTGGTAGAGTCGTTTCATGCAGCATCTTTATTTCAATTATTCTATCAAAATCTGTTTCTGCGTTCAAGGAGGAAGGCTGTTGTAAATAAAATTTTAACCACATTTCCGGTTGACAACCGGCGCAAAGGATACTAATATAAGAATATAGTGAAAAACTGTGACGGAGACAGTACCTTGTTTGGAAACGCTTCAGTGAGTCCGGGATAGTGCGAACCGGATGCATAGAGAGTATTCTCTTGGATAGATGAGGGAAGATCACTCCTGAGTTGCAGACTGGAACGTTGTGTTATCAGTACAGCCTGACGGATCCCGCCGTTATAGGGGTATGTATCGAATCGTTATTGCGTACAAAGTGGTGTACACAAGGGCAGAGCAGCTGACCTGCTCCATTTCCGTACAGATTAAATAGGTGGTTATGAATGTTGCGGCTTTCATCCTGTTTAGGATGAAGGTCTTTTTTGTTTATAGGAAACAAATATCAGGTTTCCTATAAAATAGCAGCCTTATTTATATAACGGTTCACGAAACAGCAGATTGTTGATACCGGTCTGCTTTGAATCAGATATTTTAGAAGGAGGAAAACGTATGTATCAGAAAGTTTCACCTGACATGAATTTTGTTGACAGAGAAAAAAACGTAGGAAAATTCTGGCGTAATCAGCAGATTTTTGAGAAGTCCATGAAGGCAAGAGAGGGGAAGCCGGTTTATACCTTTTATGATGGACCGCCTACCGCAAATGGTAAGCCTCATATTGGTCATGTGCTGACCCGTGTTATCAAGGATATGATCCCTCGTTACAAGACGATGAAGGGATATATGGTACCTCGTAAGGCAGGATGGGATACCCACGGACTGCCGGTTGAGCTGGAGGTAGAGAAGCTTCTGGGTCTGGATGGCAAGGAGCAGATCGAAGAGTATGGTATGGAGCCTTTCATTAAGAAGTGTAAGGAATCTGTCTGGAAATATAAAGGAATGTGGGAGGACTTCTCCGGCACGGTTGGTTTCTGGGCAGATATGGACAACCCATATGTTACCTATGATGACAATTTTATCGAGTCCGAGTGGTGGGCTCTGAAAGAGATCTGGAACAAGAAGCTTCTGTATAAGGGTTTTAAGATTGTTCCGTACTGTCCAAGATGTGGGACCCCTCTTTCTTCCCAGGAGGTAGCACAGGGCTACAAGCTGGTCAAGGAGCGTTCTGCAATCGTTCGTTTTAAGGTGGTTGGCGAGGATGCGTATTTCCTGGCATGGACCACAACTCCTTGGACACTGCCATCAAATGTGGCACTTTGTGTAAACCCGGAGGATACTTATATTAAGGTAAAGGCGACAGACGGATATACCTATTATCTGGCCGAGGCTCTGGCAGACAACGTACTCGGCAGTCTGGCACAGGAGGAAGGCGTTAAGGCATATGAGGTGCTGGAGACATACAAGGGAAGTGATCTGGAGCATAAGGAATACGAGCCGCTTTATGCCTGTGCAAAGGAATGTGCAGACAAGCAGCACAAGAAAGGTTTCTTTGTAACCTGTGATACTTATGTTACGATGTCAGATGGTACCGGTATCGTTCATATTGCTCCTGCATTTGGTGAGGATGATGCCAATGTGGGACGTAACTATGATCTGCCGTTTGTACAGTTTGTAAACGGCAAGGGTGAGATGAGCGAGGAGACTCCGTTTGCAGGTCTTTTTGTAAAGAAGGCAGATCCGGAGGTATTAAAGGATCTGGACGCATCCGGCAAGCTTTTTGCAGCTCCGAAGTTTGAGCATGATTATCCTCATTGCTGGCGTTGTGATACTCCGCTGATCTACTATGCCCGTGAGTCATGGTTCATCAAGATGACAGAGGTTCGTGATGATCTGGTCCGCAACAACAATACGGTCAACTGGATCCCAGAGTCGATTGGTTCCGGACGTTTCGGAAACTGGCTGGAAAATATTCAGGACTGGGGTATTTCCAGAAACCGTTACTGGGGTACTCCGTTAAATATCTGGGAGTGTGAGGGCTGTGGCAGACAGGAGTCTATCGGAAGCCGTGCAGAGTTAGCGGAGAGAAGCGGTAATCCGGAGGATGCCAAGGTAGAGCTTCACCGTCCATATATTGACGCCGTAACATTTACATGTCCGGACTGCGGCAAGACCATGCATCGTGTTCCTGAGGTGATTGACTGCTGGTTTGATTCCGGAGCAATGCCGTTTGCACAGCATCATTATCCGTTTGAAAATAAGGATCTCTTTGAACAGCAGTTCCCGGCACAGTTTATTTCTGAGGCTGTGGATCAGACAAGAGGATGGTTCTATTCCCTGATGGCAGAGTCAACGCTTCTGTTTAACAAGGCTCCTTATGAGAATGTTATCGTTCTGGGTCACGTTCAGGATGAGAATGGACAGAAGATGAGTAAGTCCAAGGGAAATGCGGTAGATCCGTTTGATGCGCTGGATAAGTATGGTGCTGATGCAATCCGTTGGTACTTCTATATTAACAGTGCCCCATGGCTGCCGAACCGTTTCCACGGAAAGGCAGTACAGGAGGGACAGCGTAAGTTTATGGGTACTCTTTGGAATACCTACGCATTCTTTGTACTTTATGCAAATATTGATGAGTTTGACGCAACGAAATATACATTAGATTATGACAAGCTTTCTGTTATGGATAAATGGCTTCTGTCCCGTCTGAACAGTACCGTTAAGGCTGTGGACGAGAATCTGGCTGCATACCGTATCCCGGAGACAGCAAGAGCACTGCAGGAGTTTGTGGATGAGATGAGTAACTGGTATGTACGTCGCTGCCGTGAGCGTTTCTGGGCAAAGGGAATGGAGCAGGATAAGATCAATGCTTATATGACTCTTTATACCGCACTTGTTACGATCTCCAAAGCGGCTGCACCAATGATCCCGTTTATGACTGAGGATATTTACCGCAATCTGGTATGCTCTATCGATCCAAGTGCACCGGAGAGCGTACATCTGTGTGACTTCCCGGAGGTGGATGAGGCACATATTGACTCTCAGCTTGAGGCTGATATGGAGGTTGTACTGGAGGCGGTTGTGATCGGACGTGCCTGCAGAAATACCGCCAATATCAAGAACAGACAGCCGATCGGCAAGATGTATATCAAGGCCGGCAAGGAACTCAGTGACTTCTATGTAGATATTATCCGTGACGAGCTGAATGTGAAGGAAGCAGAGCTGACCGATGATGTGAGCAAGCTGACAACCTATAGCTTTAAGCCGCAGCTTAAGACGCTGGGACGTCGTTTTGGCAAGAAGATCAATGATGTGAGACAGATCCTTGCAGAGCTTGACGGTCAGGCAGCTATGGCAGAGCTGAATGAAAAGGGAACTCTGACGATTCAGGTCGATGGTCAGGATGAGGCTTTGGAGAAGGAGGATCTTCTGATCGAAGCAGCACAGATGGAAGGCTATGTTTCTGACAGTGATCACGGCATTACGGTAGTTCTTGATACCAACCTGACACCGGAGCTTCTGGAGGAAGGTTTCGTACGTGAGATCATCAGTAAGGTTCAGACCATGCGTAAGGATGCAGGCTTTGAGGTGATGGATCATATCAGAGTCAGCATGCAGGACAATGATAAGGTTCAGAAGGTCATTCAGGACAATGAAGCACAGATCAAGTCTGAGGTTCTGGCTGACGAGGTTTCCTATGATGGAGCAAAGGGTTCTGTCAAGGAATGGAGCATCAATGGCGAGAAGGTTACGCTTGGTGTCGAGAAGTTGTAAGAACAGTGGAGGAGGTAAGAGATGAAAAAAATGCAGAAGATTTGGGTTTCATGGCTTTTGGTCTTTGCCATGGTACTGACGGGGCTGGTGCTTCCGGACGGTGCGGTTACAAAGGCAGCGGAAACGTCTTGTGACCTGACGGTGAAAGAGGGAGCAAGTCCCGTGGTCATGGTGAAAAATGAGTATGGAGACGATTACATTGCGGACATTTTATTTGATGTGCCGGATGCGATCTCGACACAGAGTAAGGTGCAGGCAGGGAGTCCCACAGTCACGGTGGTTATGAAGATCAACAGCATCAGCAGTGACACCGGAAGTGTCCGGGCAATGCTGTATTCCCAGGATGGAACCTACAACTGGAATCAGGGGGAAGCCGTCGATGTGGCAGCAGGCCGGGAGATCACGGTCAGCTACAATATGTCAGGGATCACATGGAAAGATTCTACTCTGGCAAAGCTGGGGCTTCGTTTTGCAGATAATGCACAGAATCATTCAAGTATTTCCTATACCATTACCTCTGCGAAGGTGACGGTTCAAAGCACAGATAATGGCGGTTCCGCAGGCGGTGGTGCCGGAGAAGCGACAGAGGACGGTCTGGCACCGGATGCCAGAGAGGATGCTTCCAAATATTCTGTCAGCACATCGGAAAACAGACAATCGGATGGTTACTGGCTGGAGGATACATTTTCTGTAACGAATCATACTGCAGAGAAGGTATCCAAGATACAGATTGTACTGCCGGTCAGTGGGGAACCGAAAGATTTAAAATGCTTTGATGGCATGAGTGCGGTATATAACAGATCTGTCGGCGGCCTGATCATGTATTTTTCCGGAGAGATCGCAGCAGGTGCGAAAGCGGATCTTCCGGGTAAGCTTTGCTTTAATCCGTCTGGCGTAACGGTTAGTTCTGCTTATGTCCGGGCGGTCAACTGCAATCCTCCGTCCGGGGAAGGAACAGACGCCGGCAAGTTGAATTATGCATTGACCGGACAGACAAAGGAGATTCCTTATGAGGAGACTCCGTTTGGAAAGCATGGAAAGCTTCATCTGAAAAAGGTGGATGGCTATGGAAATGCTCCTGTGATCGTGGATGAGAATGACAATCCGTACCAGCTTCGGGGAGCCAGCACCCACGGACTGCAGTGGGATGAAGGATACAAATTTGCCAATAAGGGTACCATGCAGTGCCTTCGGGATGAATGGGGAGTGAATCTGTTCCGGCTGGCAGGTTATGTGAAGGAAGGCGGATACACGGAAGGTGGACAGGCGAGGATCGATGAAAAGATCAACGAGTGTGTGGAGGCAGCAAAAGAGCTTGGCATGTACGTGATCGTGGACTGGCATGTGCTTACGGGCAACCCGAATGAGACAAAGCCGCAGGCGGAAGAGTTCTTTCGGAAATATGCCGAAAAGTATAAGGATTATGGAAATGTAATCTTTGAGATCTGTAATGAACCAACCGGAACCCAGTGGTACAATAATGGCTCCGGCAATGATCTGTATACCTATTGTAAAGATATTGCACAGATCATCCGGGATCAGGGAAGTGATGCCCTGATCATCTGTGGAACCAACAACTGGTCACAGGATGTGGATGATGTTGCAAAAAAGCCTCTTGCAGAGGATGGATTTGAAAACATTATGTATACGTTTCATTTCTATGCGGCAACGCATGGAGATAATCTGCGACAGAAGGTAAAGGCCGCGAATCAGGCTGGAACGCCGATCTTTGTGACAGAGTTTGGAATCTGCAGTGCCGATGGAAATGGAAATTTTGATACAGCAAATGCAGATACCTGGATCAAGTTGTTTGATTCCATGAATACAAGTTATACCTGCTGGAGCTTAAGCAACAAATCAGAGGCAGCATCCTATCTGAAATCCTCCTGCACCAAGACAACGGGAGGTTACGTGGAAACGGATCTGGCAACGACGGCAATCTGGCTGATAAATACTTACCGGGCACATCAGGATGTGGAGGACGGAACGGACACCGGCGTAACACCGAAGCCGGGGGTGTCTGCTGATCCGTCAGCGAGTGTATTACCGGACCAGCCGGGGACATCAAAGGATCCGGCATCCAGTGCGGCACCGGGACAGCCGGATCATCCACAGAATCCATCTGGCAGTGCATCACCGAGACAGACGGATCATCCACAGAATCCATCGGTCAGCGTATCACCGGGACAGCCGGGGTTATCTTCCGGCACAGCATCTGGCACATCTGGAACAACGAAACCGGGTACGTCAGCACAGCCGGGGACTTCCCAGACTCCATCGGGGGTTCAGACCACAGCGAAGCCGGGAACGGCAACGGGATCCAATGGATCCGGTTTGAACGGTTCCGTGCAGCCGGGCGGGGAAAACAATACCGGCGTGAATGGGCAGAAATTTGTCCGTTTAAAAAAGAAAGTGCTTAAGATCAAAAAGGGTAAAAAAGCAAAGATCCGGATCAAGAAAAAGATGCCGGGAGATAAGGTGAAGCGTTATAAGATCACCAAAGGAAAGAAATATATTAAAGTAACTTCCAAAGGTGTTGTGAAGGGACGGCGTAAAGGAAAGGCTGTTGTGAAGGTGATCATGAAAAGCGGTGCCAGTGCATCGTGCCGGATCATTGTCAGAAATAAAAGGTAATAGAAATTAAGAAAGCCCCATCGGGATAGGAAAGAATCCTGACGGGGCTTTGTAATATGTGTTTGTTTTATTTTTGGGCAGCTCTTTTCTTGCGGTGGCTTTCGATGGATTCTTTCCAAATTGCAGGATGAAACAGGATCAGCAGTGGGAACAGCTCCAGACGGCCGGCAAGCATATCAAACATCAGTACCAGCTTGGAAAAGACATTAAATTGTCCGAAGTTCTGTGTCGGCCCGACTTTCGCAAGACCGGGTCCCATATTATTGATCGTGGTAAGTACTGCGGTAAAGTTGGTGACCAGATCCTTATCCTCAAAGGAAATTGCAAAAACAGAAAGAGAAAAAATGATCATAAATGTAATAAAAAATACATTTATGGAGCGGACGACCTCGTGGTCTACCGGTTTGCCTTCGACATTGATCTTGCGGATACTTTTTGGATGGATATAGCTGTTTAACTCTTTTAAAACAGTTTTGAACAGGATCACAATTCGCGATACCTTAATGCCGCCACCGGTACTGCCGGCACAGGCACCCACAAACATCACAATGATCAGGATCGTCTGGCTGGTCTGCGGCCACAGGTCAAAATCCGTGGTGGAAAATCCTGTAGAGGTTGCAAGGGATGCTACTTGAAAGACAGAATGGGTCATTGCCTCAAATCCGGTTGGGTACATGGTGCGGATATTTAAGAATATGATCGTCACAGCGATCAGGATCATGGCGAGATAGTAATGAATTTCCTCCATGGATACTGCCTTGCGGAAATGACGATATATAATATAAAAATAAAAGTTAAAGTTGATACCGAATAATATCATAAAGATGGCAACCACCCATTGAATATATGGAGAATAGCCCATGATACTGTCGTTTTTGATGCCGAAGCCTCCGGTGCCGGCAGTACCAAAGGCGGTGGTCAATGCATCGAAAAGAGGCATTTTGCCGGCCAGCAGAAAGATAAATTCAATGACTGTCATGCCAAAATAAATGGTATACAGGATCATTGCGGTATAACGAACCTTTGGTACCAGCTTACCGACGGATGGTCCCGGACTTTCTGCTTTCATTAAGTTTATGCTGGAACCACCGCTTAAAGGAAGAATTGCCAGCAGAAACACGAGAACGCCCATGCCGCCGATCCAGTGGGTAAAGCTGCGCCAGATCAGAGCTGTGTGTGACAGAGCCTCGACATCTCCCAGAATGGTTGCTCCGGTAGTGGTAAATCCGGAAATGGTTTCAAAAAGAGCATCTTCCCAGCGGGGAATCTCACCACTGATCCAGAACGGGATCGCACCAAAAAGACTCAGAATGATCCAGCTTAAGGAGGTGGCAAGACATCCTTCCTTCAAATAAAAGACCGTGTTTTTGGGTTTGCAGTATGTCATAAGCACGCCCAAAAGCATACAGACACAGGAGACGAGAAAGAAATAGCGTCCTTCTTTCTCGTGGTAAATAAGAGATGTAACACAAGGAAGCAGCATAAACGCTGCTTCTATTTTTAATACATAACCGAGAATATATTTTAATATCGAATAATTCATAACCCTTCATCCTTTATTTCAGAATATCCTGAAGATCATTAAAACCGGTATGGGTAGTTACTACCATAACCGTATCTCCGACCTGAATGGAATCAGAACCGGTCGGGATCAGAATGGATCCGTTGCGGCTGATAAAGCAGATTAACAGATTGTCCTTGAGAGACAGATCCATTAAAGGTATATCTGTGACAGCAGATAGTTCATTGACGCGGAATTCAATGGCTTCTGCACGGGAATCAAACATATGGTACAGTGTTTCGATATTGCTGCCCATAGAATCCTTTTTGGCGCGGACGTATGCAACGATGGTCTCGGAGATGATATACCGGGGGTAAACAACGCTTCCCAGATCCAGACGGCTGATCACGTCCTTAAAATTCATCCGATTGATCTTTGTGATGACTTTTGCTTTGGAAATCTGTTTGGCATGGAGAGTCAAAAGTATGTTCTCCTCGTCAATACCGGTCAATGGAACGAAAGATTCAATCGAATCAATGCCTTCCTCTTCCAGCAGGTCCTCGTCTGTGCCATCTCCGTTGATAATGGTAGCTTTTGGAAGAAGCTCACTTAAGGCTTCACATCGTTTCAGATCCTGCTCCACAATCTTGACGGAAACGCCCATCGGCAGGAGCTGCTTTGCGAGATAGTATGCCGCTTTGCTGCCGCCAATGATCATGGTACTTTTTACCTGATTTGTTTTGATGCCGATATCCTCCAGAAAAAAGCGACCGTGTCCCTTCGGTGCGACAAAGGAAATCTTATCTCCGCCCAGAAGAAGGGAATCGCCGGATGGGATGTACATGGCACCACTGCGCTCAATGCCACAGATCAATACACTTGTGTTGATCTTTTTACTGAGCATTGCCACGCTCATTCCGTCTAATATATTATTTTCGGGGATTTGAATCTTGATCAGCTCAGCCTGTCCATGGGCAAAAGAATTGACTTCTAATGCGGTTGGCAGATACAGGATCCTTGCAATCTCTCTGGCAGCCTCCAGCTCTGGATTGATGATCATGGCAAGTCCAAGCTTGTCCCGGAGATAACTTGCCTCTCCGCTGTAATCCGGTGTGCGGACGCGGGCAATCGTGGAGCAGTTTGCAACCTGATTTGCCACGGTGCAGCACAGAAGATTTAATTCATCCGATTCTGTTACAGCGATCAGCAGATCCGCAGAGGCAATACCGGCGTCCATCTGAACACGGTGGCTGGCACCGTTTCCGGCTACGCCCATCACATCATAAACGCTTCCGACTTCCTGGACCTTTTTGGCGTCCTGATCAATGATCGTAATATCGTGTCCTTCTTTTACAAGCTGTTCGATCAGTGTAAGTCCTACTTTTCCGCAGCCAACGATAATAATATTTAGTCCCTGTTTCGTCGGCTTCTTTGCGATCAACATAATCTTACCTCCCTGAATAAATACCCGGACGCCACAAAAATGCGGCTGTCTGGATGACATATCTAAACACCCTATACTATATTCTTTTTTTGTGCAAGTTTCAAGAAAAATTTATCAGGAATCATAACGTGGGATTTTGTGCATAGGATGAAATAAGGTATTCAATGAGGAGATATACTTTGTGGAAATGAAAAAATATGAGAAATATCATCTGGGTTCCCTTTCGGAATGTCTGGAAGAAAGAGCGGTGCTGCTGGCTCAGTATATGATCGAGCATAAGGCAACCGTCCGCCAGACGGCATCTGTGTTTGGTGTCAGTAAAAGTACGGTACATAAGGATCTGACGGAAAAGCTTCCGGTCATTAATCACGCACTTGCCACACAGGTGCGGGAGGTACTCGATGTAAATAAGTCCGAACGCCATATCCGGGGAGGACTTGCAACAAAGGAGAAATATCTTTTAAAAGAAAAAGAACAGGAGAAATACCGGAATGCATATTAAATGCAGGGGTATGTCTCCTGTTCCGGAAAGCTCTGTATCAGAGCAGGAATACTATTTAGGATTGTTTCTCATTAATGGCACGGATCGTTTCCTGGATATCCTCCCAGGTCAGCTGGTCTGTGCTGAATGAGAGAATGGAATGCAGCGGGGTATCGTTATACATTGCCCGCATCATCATGGCTGTTCCGCCGCCCATACTGTCATTCTCTTTGCCAGCGGACTCAATAAAGCCGCTTTTGACCATCAGATCGTCGAGAGGTGACGGATCGTCTGCGTGATCATATACATCCCCGCAGGAGGTAATGTCCGTTACGATAAACGGCAGCTTCTGATCATTTTCCAGATGAAGCGTCAGACGCTGGCGTACATCTCTGGAGGAAGCGGAGAGCAACAGCTCATAGTCTCCGGATGGTGCGTACCAGTCGTGGATCTGTGTGTTGTAATAAGCAAAGGAACGTGCGTCCAGCTCCAGAGTGACAGTCTTTGTCTCTCCGGGTTCCAGACCGATCTTTGCAAAGTTTCGAAGTTCCTGTTTGGGACGGATCGCATCGCATGCTGCATTTTTTACATAAAGCTGGACAACCTCTTTGCCGTACACATCACCGGTATTTTTGATATCTACAGACACCAGGATCTGATCCTGCGGTTTTGCTGTGATGGAAGGAATTACATTTGGTTCGGAACTCTCTGTATTATTTGTGGAAGAGCTGCTGACGGACTGGCCGTTGACGATGAGCTTGGCATTGGAGTACCGGAAGCTTGTGTAGCTGAGTCCATATCCAAATGGAAAAAGTACATCCATTTCCCGCTTGTCATAATAACGGTATCCAATAAAAATCCCCTCGCTGTAAGGAGATTCATTCTGTGCTCCCGGGAAATTCAGATAGGTTGGATTGTCCTGAACGCGGAGCGGGAAGGTCTCTGCAAGTTTGCCGGATGGATTTACTTTGCCGTAGAGCAGATCCGCAGCTGCAGCACCGCTCGCCTGACCGGAAAGATACATTTCCAGTACGCCCTTTACCTCGGAAAGCCAGGGCATACGGATCGGAGAACCGTTGTGCAGGACAACCACAGTATTTGGCTGTACCTTGCAGATCTCATGGATCAGATGGTTCTGGCTTTCCGGCATATCCAGATGGATCCGGTCAAAGCCTTCGCTTTCAAAGGAATCCGGCAGTCCTGCAAAAACCACAGCCACATCAGCCGCCTTTACTGCCTCAACTGCTTCTTTTAACAGGGCTTCGTCTGTCTCATCCTGTTCGGAACAAAAGCCCTTGCTGTAAGTGATGTTTGGATTATCCTTCAGGGCTTCTAGTGCACTTTCTATGCGGAAACAGTTAATATGACTGGAACCGCCGCCCTGGATACGGGGAACCTCTGCAAACTCGCCTATGATGGCGACCTTCTGGGATTCCTTTAGCGGAAGGATCCCATCGTTTTTCAGAAGAACAGCGCTGTTGCCTGCCATTTTGCGGGCAAGCTGGTGATGTGCTTCCCTATCATAGGAAGCGTTTTCTTTCTTATTAGAATAATATTTATCTACCGCAGTCAGGATCCGTTCCACAGTTTTGTCCAAAGTATCCATAGAAACGGTGCCGTTTTTGACTGCCGCTACGATCTGTTTGTCTGTTTCGCCGTGACAGTCTGGCATCTCCAGATCCAGACCGGCATTTAAGGATTTCACGCGGTCATTCATGGCACCCCAGTCTGTCATAACAAGACCCTCAAATCCCCACTCATCCCGGAGTACTTTATTTAACAGCCAGTCGTTTTCACAGGAATAGATGCCGTTGATGCGGTTATAGCTGCACATGATCGTCCATGGCTGTGCTTTTTTGACGACACGTTCAAAAGCGGTCAGATACGTCTCACGAAGCGTACGCTCGTCCACCTGGGCACTGACATTCATACGGCGGGTTTCCTGATTGTTCGCCGCAAAATGCTTGAGGCTGGTTCCGACATTCTTTTCCTGGACACCGTTTACAAAAGCAGCACCGATCTCTCCTGCCACATAAGGATCCTCGGAGTAATATTCGAAGTTTCTGCCTCCCAGAGGGGATCGTTTCATATTGATCCCCGGTCCCAGCAGAACGGCAACATCCTCTGCCTGACATTCCTCTCCAAGGGCATTGCCGACCTCCCGGACGAGATCGCGGTCAAAAGAGGATGCCATGGAGGAAGCCGTAGGAAATCCGACGGCGAGAATACTCTCAGCCCATCCCATATTATTTCCGACCTCTTCCTGCTTGCGGAGTCCGTAAGGTCCATCCGAAACCATAATGCTTTTTAAGCCGACCCGGTCTACTGCTTCTGTGTGCCAGAAATCCGCACCGGAACAAAGACTTGCTTTCTCCTCCAGTGTCAGGTCCTGTATCATTTTTTTGATGTTCATATATGTCTCCTTTCTTATTATATATAAAATTTACAGAAAGAATTATTCAATAAAACGGAAAAGCTTGACAACCATCAGATTAGATGGTAAGATGGAAAATGCACTTATTGTGGCAGATTATAAACTAAAACAGGTATTAGAACTATTATACCATAGTTTATGAGGATTGAAAAGCCACAAAATACTCTACAAAATTAAGGAGTGAAACGGCGATGGAGAAAAACAGAATACGTCCGGTAAAAGTAGGCAATGGTGTGAGAATGAGTTATGCCCATCAGGGAGAAGTTCTGGAGATGCCAAACCTCATTGAGGTGCAGACCAATTCTTACCAGTGGTTTTTGGATGATGGTCTGAAGGAAGTATTTCGGGATATTTCCCCAATCTCTGACTTTGGAGGTCATCTCAGCTTGGAATTTGTTGATTTCAAGCTTTGCAGAGACGAGAGCAAGTACGATATTGACCAGTGTAAGGAGAGGGATGCTACTTATTCCGCACCTTTAAAGGTTAAGGTTCGTCTGCACAACAAGGAGACTGAGGAAATCAAGGAACACGAGATCTTTATGGGTGAATTGCCTCTTATGACAGCGACGGGTACCTTTATCATCAATGGTGCTGAGCGTGTTATCGTAAGTCAGTTAGTACGTTCCCCAGGCATTTACTATGCGATCGGTCATGACAAGATCGGTAAAGAGTTATTTTCATCTACAGTAATCCCGAATCGTGGTGCGTGGCTGGAGTATGAGACGGATTCCAATGATGTCTTCTTCGTCCGTGTCGATAGAAACAGAAAGGTTCCAATCACTGTATTTCTACGTGCTCTTGGACTGGGCACCAATGCAGAGATCAAAGAGCTTTTCGGTGAGGAGCCAAAGATCCTTGCAAGTATCGAGAAGGATACAACAGAGAATTATCAGGATGGTCTGCTTGAGCTTTACAAAAAGCTTCGTCCGGGTGAGCCTCTTTCCGTAGACAGTGCCGAGAATCTTCTCAATGGTATGTTCTTCGACCCAAAGAGATATGATCTGGCAAAGGTCGGAAGATACAAGTTCAATAAGAAACTGCACTTCAAGAACCGCATCGTAGGATGCAGACTGGCAGAGGATGCAGTAGATACTGTGACCGGCGAGAAGCTGGAAGCAGGAACTCTGATCACAGAGGAGATAGCGGTTCAGCTCCAGAACGCTGCAGTTCCTTACGTGATGGTGGAGCATGAGGAGCATGTGACAAAGGTTCTTTCGAACCTGATGGTTGACCTTCGTTATTATCTCCCGGATGTGGATCCAAAGAGCATTGGTGTGACAGAGGATGTATATTATCCACTGTTAAAGCAGATCCTGGATGAGAACGAGTCTCAGGAGGATATCATTGAGGAGATCCAGTACAATATCTCTGAGCTGATTCCGAAGCATATCACCAAGGAAGATATCTTTGCTTCCATAAACTACAATATTCATCTGGAGTATGGCATTGGTAATGATGACGATATCGATCACCTGGGTAACCGTCGTATCCGTGCGGTAGGCGAGCTGCTTCAGAACCAGTATCGTATCGGTCTGTCACGTATGGAACGTGTTGTTCGTGAGAGAATGTCCACACAGGATCTTTCTTCCATCACAGCACAGTCCCTGATCAATATTAAGCCGGTAACGGCAGCCGTTAAGGAGTTCTTCGGAAGCTCCCAGCTGTCACAGTTCATGGATCAGAATAACCCGCTGAGTGAGCTGACTCACAAGCGTCGTCTTTCTGCATTGGGACCTGGTGGTCTTTCCCGTGACCGTGCCGGATTCGAGGTGCG
>OLWA01001927.1_pt1 | contig 19892 bp, 31 predicted proteins | sample 1673251 | NCBI WGS metagenome assembly OLWA01 (sample SAMEA3178937, study PRJEB25190) | human gut metagenome | biome: human gut; feature: human-associated habitat; material: faeces | place: Austria | collected 2013 | reverse complement strand
CCGCTACCATGGACTGGATGGAGCAGGAGCAGGAGCGTGGTATCACCATCACCTCTGCCGCTACCACCACTTTCTGGAAGTATGCCGGCGAGAAGTACAAAATCAACTTGATTGACACTCCGGGACACGTTGACTTTACCGTAGAGGTAGAGCGTTCACTCCGTGTGCTTGACGGCGCTGTGGCAACATTCTGCGCTGTAGGTGGTGTAGAGCCTCAGTCGGAGACTGTATGGCGTCAGGCTGACAAGTACAATGTACCCCGTATCGGTTATGTCAACAAGATGGACCGTTCAGGCGCAAACTTCTTCGAGGTAGTGCGTCAGCTCAAGGAGATTCTTGGCGCTAACCCTTGTCCCATCCAGATACCTATCGGTGCTGAGGAGACTTTCAAGGGAGTAGTTGACCTTGTGCTCATGAAGGCTATCTACTGGCATGACGAGTCAATGGGTGCCGACTACAGTGTAGAGGAAATCCCCGCAAGCCTTCTTGCTGAAGCAGAAGAGTGGCGCGACAAGATGCTTGAGAAAATCGCGGAATATGACGATGATCTCATGGCTAAATATTTTGACGATCCCAGCACAATCACCGAGGATGAGATCCGCAAGGCTCTCCGTTCGGCTACTCTCAGCATGAACGTCGTTCCGATGATCTGCGGTAGCTCGTTCAAGAACAAGGGTGTTCAGTGTCTTCTTGACAGCGTATGTGCTTATCTTCCCAGCCCGACTGATGCAGGCGCTGTAGAAGGACACGCTGTTGACAATCCTGATGAAATCCTTACCCGCGAGCCGTCAAGCGACGCACCGATGTGTGCTCTTGCGTTCAAGATTGCAACTGACCCCTATGTAGGACGTCTTTGCTTCTTCCGCGTTTACTCAGGTAACGTAGAGGCAGGTTCATATGTTCTCAACAGCCGTTCAGGCAAGAAGGAGCGTGTGTCACGTCTTTTCCAGATGCACTCTAATAAGCAGAACCCGAAAGAGGAAATCGAGTGTGGCGATATAGGTGCAGGTGTAGGTTTCAAGGATATCCGTACCGGTGACACCCTCTGTGCCGAAGATGCGCCCATCGTGCTTGAGGCAATGGAATTCCCCGATCCCGTGATTGGTATCGCAGTTGAGCCTAAGACTCAGAAGGACCTTGACAAGCTTGGCGTAGGTCTTCAGAAACTTGCTGAAGAGGACCCCACCTTCCGTGTTGAGACTAACGAGGAGACCGGTCAGACTGTCATCTCAGGTATGGGTGAGCTTCACCTTGACATTATTATCGACCGTCTTCGTCGTGAGTTCAAGGTAGAGTGTAACCAGGGCCGTCCTCAGGTTACTTACAAGGAAGCAATCACCGAGCCCGTTGAACTCCGCGAGGTATTCAAGAAGCAGACCGGTGGTCGCGGTAAGTTTGCCGACATCATCGTACGCGTTGAGCCCGTTGACGAAGGCTTCGAGGGCAACCTCCAGTTTGTTGACGAGGTTAAGGGTGGTAACATTCCTAAGGAATTCATCCCCTCTATCCAGAAGGGCTTCCAGACCGCGATGAAGAACGGTGTGCTTGCCGGCTATCCCGTAGAGCACCTCAAGGTTACCGTAATCGACGGTTCATTCCACCCGGTTGACTCCGACCAGCTTTCATTTGAGCTTTGTGCTATCCAGGCGTTCAAGAAGGCTTCAGAAAAGGCACATCCCGTGCTTCTCGAGCCTATCATGAAGATTGAGGTTGTTACTCCCGAGGAGAGCATGGGTGACGTGATCGGTGACTTGAACAAGCGTCGCGGTCAGGTAGAAGGCATGGAAACAAGCCGCAGCGGTGCACGTGTAGTAAAGGCTAAGGCTCCTCTTGCAGAGATGTTCGGTTATGTGACCGCTCTCCGTACGATTACTTCAGGACGTGCAACCAGCACAATGACCTTCTCTCACTATGCAGAGGTGAGCAGCTCAATCGCAAAGAATGTGCTTACCGAGTGTCAGGGTCGCGTTGACTTATTGAAATAACAGTTTATCAAAAAGAATATGAGCCAAAAAATCAGAATCAAGTTAAAATCTTACGATCACAACCTGCTCGACAAGTCGGCAGAGAAGATTGTAAAGACTGTAAAGGCTACCGGTGCGGTGATAAGCGGACCTATACCTCTGCCCACCCACAAGCGTATTTTCACAGTTAACCGCTCGACTTTTGTCAACAAGAAGTCACGCGAGCAGTTCCAGCTGTCATCATTCAAGCGCCTTATCGACATTTACAACTCAAGCGCCAAGACCGTTGATGCTCTCATGAAGCTTGAGCTTCCGAGCGGAGTACAGGTAGAGGTGAAAGTGTAAGATTTTAGAAAGAAAGTAAATCAACATTATTAAACAATCAAGAGAAATGCCAGGATTATTAGGAAAGAAAATCGGAATGACATCCGTATTCAGTGCCGACGGTAAGAATGTACCGTGCACTGTTATCGAAGTAGGTCCTTGTGTAGTTACTCAGGTGAAGACCGTTGAGACTGACGGTTACGATGCGCTCCAGCTTGGATTTGAAGACAAGAAGGAGAAGCACACAACCCGTCCCGAACAGGGTCACTTCAAGAAAGCCGGAGTTACTCCCAAGAGACACTTGGCCGAGTTCAAAGGATTTGACGGAGAGTACAAGCTTGGTGACACCATCAATGTAGACTTCTTCACTGAAAGTGATTTCGTCGACATCGTGGGCACATCAAAGGGTAAAGGATTCCAGGGCGTTGTAAAGCGTCACGGATTCGGTGGAGTAGGTCAGGCTACCCACGGTCAGCACAACCGTCTCCGCAAGCCCGGTTCAATCGGTGCTTGTTCTTACCCCGCTAAGGTGTTCAAGGGTATGCGCATGGCAGGTCAGATGGGTAACGAGCGCGTTACCGTGCAGAATCTTCAGGTGCTGAAGGTGATCGCTGACCACAACCTATTGCTGATAAAAGGCTCTGTTCCCGGAGCTAAAGGTTCAATCGTATTAATTGAGAAATAATGGAACTCGCAATATACAACATCAAAGGAGAAGACACCGGTCGTAAGGCACAGCTTAACGACGCAGTGTTTGCCATCGAAGCTAACGAGCAGGCCGTTTATCTCGACGTGAAGCAATACCTCGCTAACCAGCGTCAGGGTACTCATAAGTCAAAGGAAAGAAGTGAAGTGTCGGGTTCAACCCGCAAGTTGCACAAGCAGAAGGGTGGCGGCGGCAGCCGTATCGGTGACATCAACTCACCCGTGCTTGTCGGTGGAGGTCGTGTATTCGGTCCCCGTCCCCGCGACTATCGCTTCAAGCTTAACAAGAAGCTGAAAGCTCTTGCACGTCGCTCTGCATTGACTTATAAGGCTCAGGACAATCAGATTATCGTCGTGGAAGACTTCAACTTCGAGGCTCCGAAAACTAAAGATTTCGTAAATTTTGCTAAAAATCTTAAAGTAGCTGAACAAAAGGTGCTTTTGGTTTTAAAAGACCAAAATAAAAACGTATATTTGTCGGCTCGAAACGTGCCCGGAGCTCAGGTAATAAGTGCTTGCGATGTAAACACTTATACTTTGCTCAACAATAAAGCTATCATCTTGACCGAGGGTAGCCTTGATGTAATTAACAATATTTAAAAACGTAGGAGGAAATTTTTACGACAATGGAATTTGAAATAACACCTATCGTCACTGAAAAAGCGACCATGCTTACAGAAAAGCTGAATCGCTACACCTTCCGTGTTTCCCCCGAAGCTAACAAGTATCAGATTCAGGATCTTGTTGAGAAGCTTTACGGCGTTCATGTTGTTAAGGTGAACACTATGATCGTTCGTGGCAAGAACAAGTCACGTTACACCCGTAGCGGCATCATCAAAGGCGGCACATCGGACTATAAGAAAGCCATCATCACTGTAGCTGATGGCGAAACCATTGACTTCTATAGCAATATATAATAAGAAATGGCAGTAAGAAAATTCAAGCCCACAACACCGGGGCAAAGACACAAAGTTATTGGTGTGTTCAAGCGCACTGAATTGGTAGGCTTCGACAAGGAGACCAAGAAGCCAATCGTACGCACCACTACTGCAAACGCACCAGAGAAATCTCTTGTGGTCGGTAAGAAATCTACCGGTGGCCGCAACGCAGAAGGACATCTGACCAACCGTTACATGGGTGGCGGTCACAAGCGTGCCTACCGTTTGATCGACTTCAAGAGAAATAAAGACGGTGTTCCCGCTGTAGTAAAGGCTATCGAGTATGATCCCAACCGTTCAGCCCGTGTAGCGCTTCTTTACTATGCAGACGGAGAAAAAGCTTACATAATTGCACCCAACGGCCTTGAGGTCGGAACGACTGTAGTCAGCGGTGCCGATGCAGCTCCCGAGGTAGGAAACGCCCTTCCCCTGAGCTCAATCCCTGTCGGTACTGTGATTCACAACATTGAGCTGCGTCCCGGACAAGGTGCTTTCATGGCACGCTCAGCCGGCACATTCGCACAGCTTGTGTCACGTGAAGGCGATTACGCAATTATCAAATTACCTTCGGGCGAAACACGCAAAGTGTTGTCAGCATGCAAGGCGACTGTAGGAGTTGTCGGCAACAGCGAGCATTCACTTGAGCGTTCAGGAAAAGCCGGACGTTCTCGCTGGCTTGGCCGTCGTCCCCGCAACCGCGGTGTTGTAATGAACCCTGTTGATCACCCGATGGGTGGTGGTGAAGGACGTGCCTCAGGAGGACATCCTCGTTCACGTAAGGGTCTTTACTCAAAGGGTCTTAAGACACGTGCACCGAAGAAGCATTCTTCAAAGTACATTATTGAAAGAAGAAAGAAGTAATCTGATTAATTAAGTAATTATGAGTCGTTCATTAAAAAAAGGCCCATATATCAGCGTAAAGCTGGAGAAGAAGGTGGCTGCTATGGAAGAAAGCGGCAAGAAGTCGGTCATCAAGACCTGGAGCCGTGCTTCCATGATATCTCCCGATTTCGTCGGCCACACTTTTGCAGTGCACAATGGTAATAAGTTTATTCCCGTATATGTTACAGAAAATATGGTAGGACACAAGCTCGGCGAGTTTGCACCGACCCGTAATTTCCGTGGACACGGCGGTAATAAGAAAAAATAATAAGGGCCATTGATATAAAAATTTTTGACAAGAAAAGAAATTAAATACAATGGGTGTAAGAAAAAGACAATCAGCCGAATTGAAGAAGGATGCCCGTAAGTCACAGGCATTTGCCAAGCTTCTCGATGTGCCCTCGTCGCCTCGCAAGATGCGCCTTGTGGTCGATATGATTCGTGGCAAGGAAGTGTTCCGTGCGCTTGGTATCCTCAAATTCTCTAATAAAGAAGCAGCTGCACGCCTGGAGAAGTGTCTCCGTTCGGCAGTTGCAAACTGGGAAGCGAAAAATGACCGTAAGGCAGAGAGCGGCGAGCTCTATGTAAGCACAATCTTCGTAGGACCCGCTCCTATGTTGAAGCGACTTCGTCCCGCTCCCCAGGGCCGTGGCTACAGAATCCGTAAGCGTGCCAATCACGTGACATTGTATGTGGACACAATTGATAAAACTAAAACTACTAAAGAATAAGAGATGGGACAGAAAGTAAATCCAATAAGCAACCGCTTAGGCGTCATCCGTGGTTGGGACTCTAACTGGTATGGTGGCAAGAAGTACGGTGATAATTTGCTCGAGGATTCCAAGCTCCGCAAATATCTTGAAGTCCGTCTCGCCAAGTCAAGTGTTTCTCGCATCGTTATCGAGCGTACACTCAAGCTCATCACTATCACAATCTGCACTTCACGTCCCGGTCTTATCATCGGTAAGGGCGGCGCTGATGTAGACAAGCTGAAGAAGGAGCTTATGAAGATTACCGACAAGGATGTTCAGATCAACATCTTCGAGGTAAAGCGTCCCGAGCTTGACGCGCAGATTGTAGCTGCCAACATCGCCCGTCAGATTGAGGGCAAGATTGCTTACCGCCGTGCGGTGAAGATGGCAATCCAGGGCACAATGCGCAGTGGTGCGGAAGGTGTCAAGATTCAGATCAGCGGTCGTCTTAACGGCGCTGAAATGGCTCGCAGCGAAATGTTCAAGGAAGGACGTACTCCGCTCCACACACTTCGCGCCGACATCGACTACGCGCTTGTAGAGGCACACACCAAGGTAGGTGTGATTGGTGTTAAGGTTTGGATTTGCCGTGGTGAGGTATACGGAAAGCGCGAGCTTGCTCCCGTGTTCACCAACTCAGGCAAAGAAGGCCGTGGCGGCAATAACGGCGCTCCCCGTGGAAACCGTTTCCGCAAACCTAAAAACAATCGTTAACGAATTGAAACAAGACAACAATGTTACAACCAAAGAAAACCAGATTTCGCCGTCAACAGAAAGGCCGCATGAAGGGCAACGCGCAGCGTGGCAATCAGCTTGCCTTCGGTTCGTTTGGCATTAAGACTTTGGAATCAAAGTGGATCACCGGTCGTCAGATCGAGGCAGCCCGTATCGCTGTGACACGTTACATGCAGCGTCAGGGTCAGGTGTGGATCCGCATATTCCCAGATAAGCCTATTACCAAGAAGCCTGCCGAGGTGCGTATGGGTAAAGGTAAAGGTAACCCTGAAGGATTCGTGGCGCCCGTTACTCCGGGACGTATCCTCATCGAGCTTGAAGGCGTGCCCTTCGATGTAGCTAAGGAGGCACTTCGCCTTGCAGCACAGAAGCTCCCTGTGACCACCAAGTTTATCGTTCGCCGCGATTATGACCCAACTCAAAACGTGTAAAAGATTATGAAGAAAGAAGAAATTAAGGAACTCAGCACTCAGGACCTCAAGGATCGTCTTGAGCAGGCACAGAAAGATTATCTTCAGATGAAGATCAATCATGCCGTTTCTCCGGTCGATAATCCTGCAGCCATTACACGTGACCGTAAAATGATTGCACGCATGAAGACTGAGTTGCGTCAGCGTGAACTAAACAATAAATAATCCCAAGAAATGGAAGAAAAGAGAAATTTAAGAAAAGAGCGTATTGGGGTTGTATCGTCCAACAAGGGTGACAAGACCATCACCGTTATGGTGAAGTGGAAGGAAAAGCACCCCATCTACGGTAAATTTGTCAACAAGACAAAGAAATATCACGCTCACGACGAAAATAATGAGTGCAGCATCGGCGACACCGTTAGACTTATGGAGACCCGTCCTCTGAGCAAGACTAAGAGATGGAGATTAGTTGAAATAATCGAAAAAGTTAAGTAATTATGATACAGACTGAATCACGTTTGACTGTTGCAGACAACAGTGGCGCAAAGGAAGCTCTTTGCATCCATGTACTTGGTGGTACAGGTCGTCGTTACGCGTCGGTAGGTGACATCATCGTAGTGTCGGTGAAGAATGTCATCCCCTCGTCTGACGTAAAGAAGGGTACTGTATCAAAGGCTGTCGTTGTACGCACAAAGAAAGAGGTGCGTCGCCCCGACGGTTCTTATATCCGCTTCGATGACAACGCGTGTGTGTTGTTGAACAACGCAGGCGAGCTTCGCGGAACTCGTATCTTCGGACCGGTTGCCCGCGAACTCCGCGCTACCAACATGAAGATTGTTTCACTCGCCCCCGAAGTACTTTAATCCATAGTAAAAGAAGTAAACCACAATGAGCAAATTAAATATTAAAAAGGGCGATACAGTTTATGTGCTCTCAGGCGAGGACCGCGGCAAGACCGGCCGCGTGCTCACCGTGCAGGTAAGCAAAGATCGCGCTATCGTTGAAGGTATCAACATGGTATCTAAGAGTACCAAGCCAAATGCTAAGCATCCCCAGGGCGGAATCATCAAGATTGAAGCTCCGGTGCATATTTCCAATCTCGCGCTTCTCGACCCCAAGACCGGCAAGCCCTGCCGTGTCGGCCGTCGCAAGAACGAGGAAGGAAAGTCAGTACGTTATTCTAAAAAATCAGGAGAGGAGATTAAGTAATGAGCACAGCGACACTTAAGAAAGACTATAAGGAGCGCATTGTCCCCGCTCTTGAGAAGGAGTTTAACTACTCGACAGTAATGCAGGTGCCCCGCCTTGAGAAGATTGTCATCAATCAGGGTCTCGGCGCTGCAACTCAGGACAAGAAGATTATCGAGACTGCAATCAACGAGCTTACAGCCATCACCGGCCAGAAGGCGGTTGCAACTCTTTCAAAGAAGGATATCTCTAACTTCAAGGTGCGTAAGAAGAATCCTATCGGCGCACGCGTGACTCTGCGTCGCGAGAAGATGTATGAGTTCCTTGAGCGTCTTATCCGCGTTGCTCTTCCCCGTATCCGCGACTTCAAGGGTATCGAGAGCAAGCTTGACGGCCGTGGCAACTATACCCTCGGTATCACCGAGCAGATTATCTTCCCTGAGATTAACATCGATTCAATCTCGAAGATGATGGGTATGAACATCACTTTCGTGACTACTGCCAAGACTGACGAGGAAGGATATGCTCTTTTGAAGCAATTTGGTCTACCGTTCAAGAACGCTAAAAACAACTAAGATATACTATGGCTAAAGAATCAATGAAGGCTCGTGAAGTTAAGAGAGCCAAGCTCGTAGCGAAGTATGCCGAGAAGAAGGCGGCCCTCAAGGCTGCCGGCGACTACGAAGGCCTCCAGAAACTTCCCAAGAATGCTTCTTCAGTGCGTCTGCACAACCGTTGCAGCATCACTGGACGCCCGAAGGGTTACATGCGTCAGTTTGGCATTTCACGTATACAGTTCCGTGAAATGGCATCTGCCGGACTAATCCCCGGAGTTAAGAAAGCAAGCTGGTAAAAAAATCACGAGATCCAGATAAACGCGAGTATTAAATATTGTTCGGATAATCCCGAATCAATTTAAACAAATCAATAAAATGACTGATCCAATAGCAGATTATTTAACAAGATTGAGGAACGCAATCAAGGCTCAGCACAGAGTAGTAGAGATTCCTGCCTCAAACTTGAAAAAAGAAATCACCAAGATTCTTTTTGAACAGGGCTACATCCTTAACTATAAGTTTGTAGATGGTGAAAATCCCGCAGGCATCATCAAGATTGCCTTGAAGTATGATCCGGTCGACAAGGTAAACGCTATCAAGAGCTTGAAGCGTGTTTCACGTCCCGGTCTTCGTCAGTATACCGGCTACAAAGATATGCCGAGAGTTTTGAACGGGTTAGGTATTGCCATACTTTCTACCTCAAAGGGTGTCATGACCAATAAGAAGGCTCGTGAGCTCAAGGTAGGCGGTGAGGTATTGTGTTATGTTTACTAATAATAGGAGGAAACAGCAATGTCAAGAATAGGTAAAGCCCCCATTGAAATCCCTGCAGGCGTGACTGTCACTGTAAACGGTGATGTAGTTACTGTTAAGGGCCCGAAAGGTGAACTCTCACAGAAAATCAATCCTGAACTTACAATAAAGGTTGAAGACGGACATGTGACTCTCAGCCGTCCTTCTGATGACCGCGAGCATCGTGCGCAGCACGGTCTCTACCGTGCCTTGATCCACAACATGGTTGTCGGTGTATCTCAGGGCTACCGCAAGGAGATGGAGCTCGTCGGTGTAGGTTATCGTGCTACTTCTGAAGGTCAGGTGCTTGAGCTGTCACTCGGATTTTCCCACGCTATATTTATCAAGCTTCCCAAGGAAGTCAAGGTTGAAGCGAAGACCGAGCGTAACAAGAACCCTCTTATTATTCTCGAAAGCGATGACAAGCAGCTGCTTGGTCAGGTATGTGCCAAGATCCGCTCGCTCCGCAAGCCTGAGCCTTACAAGGGTAAGGGTATCAAGTTTGTCGGTGAGGTAATCCGTCGCAAGTCTGGTAAATCGGCAGGTGCTAAATAATTAAAGTAGACAGAATCATGATATCCAAGATACAAAGAAGAAATAAAATCAAGACACGTATCCGTGGTAAAGTGTCTGGCACCGCCGCTCGTCCCCGTATGACGGTGTTCCGCAGCAACAAGCAGATTTATGTACAGGTGATCGACGACCTTGCCGGCAACACAATCGTTGCCTGCTCTTCAAAGGGTCTCGAAGGCGGCACCAAGACTGAGGTTGCCGCAAAGGTTGGCAAGGCTATCGCTGAGAAGGCGCTTGCTGCCGGCATCACTGAGGTAGTTTTCGACCGTAATGGCTATCTGTTCCATGGTCGTGTTAAATCATTGGCTGACGCGGCTCGCGAAGGCGGACTTAAATTTTAAGAATCATGGCAAATAAGAATAATAGAGTTAAATCTACCAACGACCTTGAGCTCAAGGATCGTCTCGTTGCCATCAACCGCGTTACCAAGGTTACAAAGGGTGGTCGTACATTCACTTTCGCCGCTATCGTTGTAGTAGGTAACGAAAACGGTATTGTTGGCTGGGGTCTCGGAAAGGCAAATGAAGTTACAGCTGCCATCGCCAAGGGCGTTGAAGCTGCTAAGAAGAACCTTATCCGTGTTCCGGTTCACAAAGGCACTATCCCTCACGAGCAGGAGGCAAAGTTTGGCGGTTCACGCGTAATCCTCAAGCCTGCTTCTCACGGTACCGGAGTAAAGGCCGGTGGTGCGATGCGTGCTGTGCTTGAGAGTGTAGGCGTTACCGACGTGCTTGCCAAGTCTAAGGGTTCATCCAACCCTCACAACCTTGTGAAGGCGACTATCGAGGCTCTCGGTGAGATGCGTAGCCCGCTTCAAGTGGCACAGAATCGTGGCGTTTCGCTCGAAAAAGTGTATAACGGTTAAATCAACTTGAACAATGGCAAAAATTAAAATAACTCAGATTAAGAGCCGTATCAATGCGCCTAAGGTTCAGAAACTGACTCTTGACGCGCTTGGCTTGAAGAAAATGCATCATTCGGTGGTTAAGGAAGACACCCCCGACGTGATGGGAATGGTTAACCGTGTTCGTCACCTCGTAGAAGTGACCAACGCATAATTCAGGACTTTAAGTTATGGAATTAAATACTATCCAGCCCGCCGTAGGGTCAAATAAGAAGAAAAAGCGTATTGGTCGTGGTCCCGGTTCCGGTAAGGGAGGTACATCTACCCGCGGACACAAGGGTGCCAAGTCTCGTTCAGGCTATTCTCGCAAGATTGGTTTTGAAGGTGGTCAGATGCCGCTTCAGCGCCGTCTTCCGAAGTTTGGCTTCAAGAACATCAACCGTGTAGAGTACAAGGCTATCAATGTAGGTGACCTTGAAACTCTCGCAGCAGCGAAGGGTCTTGAGAAGATCGGTCTTGAAGAACTCCGCGCAGCCGGTTTCATCTCACGCAAGCAATTGGTCAAGATTCTTGCTACCGGAACTATCACACGTGCAATCGCTGTTGAAGCTAATGCTTTCTCAGAAGCCGCTCAGAAGGCTATCGAGGCAGCCGGTGGTTCAATTGCTAAAGTTTAATTATAATGAGATTTGTTCAAACCATCAAAAACATTTGGACAATCGAAGAGCTCCGCAAGCGTCTCCTCGTGACATTCCTTCTGGTATTCGTTTACCGGTTGGGATGTTACGTGGTGCTTCCGGGTATCCACCCCGATGATCTTGATGCATTGGCAAAGTTCACCTCGGGAAGCGGTCTTATGCAGCTCCTCGATATGTTCTCGGGTGGTGCGTTCTCACAGGCGTCGATTTTCGCGCTTGGTATCATGCCTTACATTACTGCATCAATCGTGATACAGCTGCTCGGCATGGTGCTCCCCTCGTTCCAGAAGATGCAGCGGGAAGGAGAGAGCGGTCGCCAGAAGTTAAATCAGTATACCCGTTACCTTACAGTGATTATCCTGTTGCTTCAGGGTCCTGCCTATCTGATGAACCTGCAATATCAGGTGAATGGTGCCGGCGGTCACGCGTCAATGGGTTTCTGGACCATCCTTTACCTCACAGTCATTCTTGCTGCTGGCTCCATGTTTATCATGTGGCTCGGTGAGCGTATAACTGACCGTGGTATCGGTAACGGTATTTCTTTCATTATCCTTGTGGGTATTATCGCCCGTCTGCCGCAGGCTCTGTATTATGAATTTGTCAGCCGTCTCCCCGGTTCTACCGGCTCTGAGGGCGGACTTGTCATGTTTATCGTCGAGCTTGTGTTGCTGTTTGCAGTTACCGTTGGTGCCGTGCTTCTTGTACAGGGTACACGTAAGGTGCCCGTGCAGTATGCTAAGCGCATTGTCGGCAACAAGCAGTATGGCGGCGCACGTCAGTATATCCCGTTGAAGGTAAACGCCGCCGGTGTGATGCCGATTATCTTTGCCCAGGCTATCATGTTTATCCCTATCACTCTTGCAGGATTCGGAGCCAAGGAAAACTCGATTTTTGTCAAGTTCTCCGACATAAACGGTCTGGCATATAATATCACATACTTCATCCTTATTGTCGCTTTCACATATTTCTATACTGCAATCACGGTACGTCCTACCGAGATGGCTGACAATATGAAGCGCAACAATGGATTTATCCCCGGCGTTAAGCCCGGCAAGAAGACTGTCGAGTATCTTGACTCGATTATGTCGAGAATCACTTTGCCCGGCTCGCTTTTCCTCGGTATTGTGGCTGTAATGCCTGCATTTGCACGTCTGTTTGGCGTAAGCCAGAATTTTGCACAGTTCTTCGGCGGAACATCGCTGCTCATCCTTGTCGGTGTAGTGCTTGACACTCTCCAGCAGATTGAGTCACATCTTATGATGCACCACTACGATGGCCTCATGAAGGACGGCAAGATTAAGGGTCGTACAACCGGCAGTGCTTATTGATTAAGTTGAATTTTTGATATTTATCATCAATAAATGATCTATCTCAAGACATCGGAAGAAATAGCGCTTATGCGCGAAGCCTGTAATCTCGTGAGTCGCACACTTGGTGAAGTTGCCAAGTGGGTGACTCCCGGTGTTACGACATTTAGACTTGACACAATTGCCCGTGAGTTCATCCAGGACAATGGAGGCAAGCCTGCGTGTCTTGGCTATGGCGGCTTTCCCGGTACTCTGTGTATTGAGGTCAACGAGGTAGTGGTTCATGGCTTCCCTTCCAATTATGCTCTCCGTGAAGGCGACATCGTAGGTCTTGACTGTGTGGTCGAGCTTAACGGCTACAACGGTGACCAGTGTTACACATTCCCGGTAGGGGAGGTTGCGCCTGAAGTGCTCGCTCTCATGAAGACGACCAAAGAGTCGCTTTACAAGGGCATTGCGGCATGTAAGGAGGGAAACAGAATAGGCGATATAGCCAACGCGGTGCAGACTTACTGCGAGCGCCACGGCTATTCTATCGTGAGAGAGATGTGTGGACATGGTATCGGTAAGAGCATGCATGAAGACCCTGAGGTGCCTAACTACGGGCGCAAGGGCATGGGCGCGATTATCAAAAATGGCATGTGTCTCGCAATCGAGCCTATGGTAAATCTTGGCAAGCGAAACATCATGATCGGAAAGGACGGATGGACATGCCGCACTCGTGACGGCAAGCCTTCGGCTCATTACGAACACACGGTGGCTGTCATAGGAGGAGAAACAGAGATCCTTACCACCTTTGACTATGTGGATCAGGTATTAGGTAATAAAGCAATTTAAACTTATTTTATGGCAAAACAGGCTGCAATCGAACAAGACGGTACTATAGTGGAGGCGTTGAGCAACGCAATGTTCCGTGTGGAACTTGAAAACGGACACGAAATCACTGCTCACATCTCCGGAAAGATGCGCATGCATTATATCCGTATTCTTCCCGGCGACAAGGTGAGAGTGGAGATGTCTCCCTATGACTTGTCAAAGGGCAGAATTGCATTTAGATACAAATAATAAGAAAAAAACAATAAGATATGAAAGTAAGAGCCTCAATTAAGAAGCGTACTCCCGACAGCAAAATCGTGCGTCGCAAGGGTCGCCTTTACGTGATTAATAAGAAAAATCCGAAGTATAAACAGCGCCAAGGATAATTTTTAGTATTTTTGCAGAAAATTTAGTCAATCAATATGGCAGTTAGAATCGTGGGAGTGGATCTCCCCCAAAACAAAAGAGGTGAAATCGCCTTGACTTATATATTCGGCATCGGACGTAGCGCCGCTAACTCTATCCTTGAGAAAGCCGGAGTTGACAAAAACATCAAAGTTAAAGACTGGACCGACGCTCAGGCTGCCGCTGTCCGTGAGGTAATCGGTGCCAACTACAAGGTAGAGGGTGACCTCCGCAGCGAAATCCAGCTCAACATCAAGCGTCTGATGGACATCGGTTGCTACCGTGGTATCCGTCACCGTATCGGTCTGCCCGTGCGTGGTCAGAGCACAAAGAACAATGCACGTACTCGCAAGGGTCGCAAGAAAACAGTTGCTAACAAGAAGAAAGCTACAAAATAATAAATTAGTATGGCAAAAAAGACAGTCGCAGCAAAGAAGAGAAATGTCAAGGTTGACGCAAACGGTCAGCTTCATGTACACTCGTCTTTCAACAACATTATCGTGTGCCTGGCAAATTCGGAGGGTCAAGTCATCTCCTGGTCAAGCGCAGGTAAGATGGGCTTCCGTGGCTCAAAGAAGAACACCCCCTATGCAGCCCAGATGGCGGCACAGGATTGCGCAAAGGTCGCTTACGACCTCGGTCTGCGCAAAGTGAAAGCCTATGTTAAAGGCCCCGGCAACGGCCGTGAGTCAGCTATCCGTACAATCCACGGTGCAGGAATCGAAGTGACCGAGATTATCGACGTTACTCCGCTGCCCCACAACGGATGCCGTCCTCCCAAGCGTCGTCGCGTATAATAAGATCTTTATTTAAAGTTACTTTCACTTATCTATCAACTGAGGCTTTTGACTGTGAAGCGGCATTGAATGTGAATAGACCACAATTTTTATCACCTCTCTGTGGTCGCGGCTGCACTAAGATGACGAACCATAGTCAATCCCAAAATTTAAGATTTTACAAAAATGGCTAGATATACCGGTCCTAAAACAAAGATCGCTCGTAAGTTTGGCGAGCCTATCTTCGGTGCTGACAAAGTTCTTGCTAAGAAGAACTATCCCCCGGGACAGCACGGCGTAAACAAGCGTCGCAAGTCTTCGGAGTATGGCGTTCAGCTCCGCGAAAAGCAGAAAGCTAAATACACTTACGGTGTACTCGAAAAGCAGTTCCACAATCTTTTTGATCGTGCGTCTCGCACTAAGGGTATCACCGGTGAGGTGCTTCTCCAGCTTCTCGAATCACGCCTTGACAACATCGTTTATCGTCTTGGCATCGCTCCTACACGCGCAGCTGCCCGTCAGCTCGTGCTTCACCGTCACATCACTGTCAACGGCGGCGTTGTTAACATCGCTTCCTATCATGTACAGCCCGGTGATGTAATCGGTGTACGTGAGCGTTCCAAGTCTCTTGAAGTAATCGCCGACGCGCTTGCAGGATTTAACCACAGCAAGTATCCCTGGCTTGAATGGGATGAGTCAGCTAAGGCAGGCAAGATGCTTCATGTGCCTACACGCGAGGATATCCCCGAAAACATCAAGGAGCAGCTTATCGTTGAGTTGTATTCTAAATAATCATTTTAACACGTAGATCCATGGCTATTTTAGCATTTCAGAAACCTGACAAAGTTGTCATGTTGGAAGCCGATAATTTTTTCGGTAAATTCGAGTTCAAGCCATTGGAGCCCGGATATGGTATAACTGTAGGTAACGCGCTCCGCCGCATCCTGCTCTCTTCTCTTGAAGGCTATGCCATATCATCGATTCGCATCGATGGCGTAAAGCATGAGTTCGACACAATCCCCGGTGTTAAGGAAGATGTCACCAATATCATCCTTAACCTCAAGAAGGTTGACCTCAAGCAAGTTGTCGAAGATGCCGAAACTGAGAAGGCTACAATCACAGTGTCAGGTCAGGAGGTGTTCAAGGCCGGTGACATAGGCAAGGTTCTTACCGGATTTGAGGTTCTCAATCCCGACCAGGTCATTTGTCATTTGGATCCCGGTGCAAGTTTTCAGCTTGACATCACTATTAACAAAGGTCGCGGTTGGGTTCCCGCCGAGGAAAATGCCAATCCCGCCGATGCTATCGACGTAATTGCTATCGACTCGATTTACACGCCGATTAAGAATGTGAAGTACACTGTTGAAAACTTCCGCGTCGACCAAAAGACCGACTACGAAAAATTGATTATTGAGATAACTACCAACGGCTCTATCCTCCCCAAGGATGCTCTTAAAGAAGCCGCAAAGATTCTTATCTACCACTTTATGCTCTTCTCTGACGAGAAGATCACCCTCGAGACTACCGAGACCGATAGCAACGAGGAATTTGACGAAGAAGTTCTGCGCATGCGTCAGCTTCTCAAGTCTAAGCTTGTGGACATGGATCTTTCCGTGCGTGCACTCAACTGCCTCAAGAGCGCCGAGGTCGAGACTCTTGGCGAGTTGGTAGTCTTCAACAAGACTGACCTCTTGAAATTCCGTAACTTCGGTAAGAAGTCGCTCACTGAGCTTGACGAGCTTCTTGCTAATCTTAACCTGTCGTTCGGAATGGATATTTCAAAGTATAAATTAGATAAAGAGTAATAAACGATGAGACATAATAAAAAATTCAACCATCTTGGCCGCAAGAAGGCTCACCGCGATGCCTTGCTCGCTAACATGACTATCTCGCTCATCATGCACAAGCGTATTTTCACCACGCTTGCAAAGGCTAAAGCTCTACGCATGTATGCCGAGCCGCTGATCAACCGCGCTAAGGAGGACAACACTCCTAACCGCCGTCTTGTATTCAGCCACCTTCAGAACAAGTATGCTGTCACTGAGCTTTTCCGCGAGGTAGCACAGAAGATAGCTGAGCGCAACGGCGGTTACACCCGCATTATCAAGACCGGCAACCGTCTTGGTGACAACGCGCAGACTTGCTTCATCGAGCTCGTTGACTACGATGAAAACATGATGAAGGATACAGCTGCCAAGAAGACAACCCGCACCCGTCGCTCTCGCAAGAGCAGCGCCGAGAAGGCTGCCCCCGCTGCAGAAGCTCCTGCAACCGAGGCTCCCGCAAGCGAGGCTCCCGCAGCTGAGTAATATCTTTAAGATACTTTTACCTTACATGCCGCCACTGGAAAAACTATCCGGTGGCGGCATTTTTGCTTTGTTCAAAAAGTATTGTCACGGCGTGTCGATTAAGAACGCTGCTATTTCTCCGCGTCGGCGTGATATTATTGACTTTATGATTTTTATTAACTGTTTTTGTTAATGACAGAGCAAATTTTTTTTGTATCTTTGTCAGCAATTAAATGACCAAAATTTATACACTGCATAATTTTTATTAGAAACATTATGAAAATTGAAAAAATCATTGGACGTGAGGTCCTTGACTCTCGTGGTAACCCCACTGTAGAAGTAGATGTAGTTCTTGAATCAGGCGCTTTCGGCCGTGCTTCTGTTCCCTCCGGTGCTTCTACCGGCGAAAACGAGGCTCTCGAGCTTCGTGACGGCGACAAGAGCCGTTACATGGGTAAGGGTGTGACCAAGGCTGTTGCTAATGTAAACGGTCCTATCGCACAGGCACTCGTTGGCATGTCAGCTCTTGACCAGATTAAGATTGACGAGACTATGCTTGCTCTCGATGGCACTGAGACCAAGTCTAACCTTGGTGCTAACGCTATCCTCGGTGTGTCGCTCGCAGTTGCCAAGGCTGCTGCCGACTATCTTGACCTCCCGCTCTACAAATATATCGGCGGATGCAACTCTTACGTTCTTCCCGTTCCGATGATGAACATCATCAACGGTGGCGCTCACTCTGACGCTCCCATCTGCTTCCAGGAGTTCATGATCCGTCCTATCGGTGCATGCTGCTTCAAGGAAGGTATCCGCATGGGTACTGAGGTGTTCCACAACCTCAAGAAGGTGCTTCACGACCGTGGTCTCTCTACCGCAGTAGGTGACGAGGGTGGTTTCGCTCCCGCGCTTGACGGAACTGAGGACGCTCTTAACGTAATCATCAAGGCTATCGAGCTTGCAGGTTATGTTCCCGGAAAGGATGTCACTATCGGTCTTGACTGCGCTTCTTCTGAGTTCTACAAGGACGGTGTTTACGACTACACCTGGAAGCAGGGTGCCGATGCTCCCAAGCTGACTTCTCAGCAGCAGGCTGAATACCTCAAGACTCTCGTTGAGAAATATCCTATCGACTCTATCGAGGATGGTATGGACCAGAACGACTGGGAAGGCTGGAAGATCCTTACCGACCTTATCGGCAATCGTTGCCAGCTCGTTGGTGACGACCTCTTCGTTACTAACGTTAAGTACCTCAAGAAGGGTATCGAGCTTGGTTGCGCCAACTCTATCCTTGTTAAGGTTAACCAGATCGGTTCTCTTACCGAAACCCTCCGCGCTGTTGAGCTCGCTCAGCGTAACGGCTACACCGCTGTCATTTCTCACCGTTCAGGCGAGACTGAAGACGCTACTATCGCTGACATCGCTGTCGCTACCAACGCCGGACAGATTAAGACCGGTTCTGCAAGCCGTTCTGACCGTATGGCTAAGTACAACCAGCTTCTCCGCATCCAGGAAGAGCTCGGCGACGCAGCTGAATATGGTTATGGCAAGCGCACCAAGATGCCCCAGGCATAATAGTTCATTGAACAATAATAAAAAAAGTTGCCGACCTTCGGGTCAGCAACTTTTTTTATTTTAAAGCTGCTCCTGCGTGGCTCACTCGTTAAGACGCAGGATTCTGATACCGGTGGCGGTGCGGTTGCGTCTGACGTATTCTGACAGCGGCATCTTGTCTATGATTACCTTTCCTGCGGCTGAAGAGGCGTGCATCAGTTTTGGAGTCCCGTCTTCGATGACAATTATTCCCATGTGCTGTACGTCGAGCCCCGGGGTTTTAGTCGTGATGAGCACTATGTCACCTTCACGAAGCTGGGCCGTGATGTCCTTCATAGTTAGTTTCGACGCCTTTATATAAGGAAAACGGTGGTTGCGATATCCCAGCTCCGTATTGCGTATGCGGTCATAGCTTATCGAATCGGAGAGGGCGGGATACTTATCCCTGTTACGGCTGATAAAGTCAAGCGATTTCACCTGATGTTCGCTGCCGGCAAGCGAGCCGGTCACTTCCTTGAAATTCCCGCGGTGTACATTGTCCACAATCCAGTCGCTCGGATAGTGAAGGCGCGACCCGAAGTCTTTCTGTTCGCCTGAACGGTAGCGAAGCCGCTCAAGATTATATGCGAAATCACGCCACGATGTCCTTCCTTCTCCTATTGTATATGCGAGAGCCATCACCGTTTCCACGTATGTCGTGCAGTCCATCTCCTCCATGTTTATGGTAAGCCGTTCGCCCTCGTCGCTTTCAAGCGTCCCTGCCACATATGGTGTCCCGAGAAATTCTTTACCTATATATGCCACTCTCGCTTCCGGGGACATTCCCTCGGTGGCGGCAGTCGCTTCAATAAGCAATGCGCCTATTTTTGTTGTGTCGGCATTTTCATCATGAAACCTTATGTCATGCAGGTTGGCACAATTGCATGTAACAGCGGTTGCGATAAAAAATCCGGTTAAAAAGTGTTTAATCATAATTATTGCTTTACGATAATAACAAAGATACGAAAATAGCACCACATACCCAAATTTAAATCAACTTGGTGGGGAACACTGATTGTTGTGATTTTTTGCTGTAAAAATCTTTTATCGATAAGTTGTTGTAAATTAGTGAAATGCTAAAAATGGCGAAAAATATTATGAAAAAACTTCCTGGAATATTTGGAAGTTTCGGAAAAGGTGTATAACTTTGCACTCGCTTTTGGGAAAGCAACGAAATGCAAAAGAGTTTGCAGCCGATGAAAAATCGGAACTGAAATTAAAAAGATGTTAAAAATTTTGGTAGTTCAAAAATTTGACATAACTTTGCAAAACCTTTCCGCTAATAAATTTAGCAACGAAAGCGCAAGAACATTGAAATGATTAAATAGACAAGAAACAGTACAAGAGC
>OLWA01001898.1_pt1 | contig 20115 bp, 18 predicted proteins | sample 1673251 | NCBI WGS metagenome assembly OLWA01 (sample SAMEA3178937, study PRJEB25190) | human gut metagenome | biome: human gut; feature: human-associated habitat; material: faeces | place: Austria | collected 2013 | reverse complement strand
TTTTCGTGGAACGGTATTGATTTTTCTATCCTGTTTCAAGGTGTAGGCAAACGCAACTGGTATCCCAGCTCCGGCCAGGCCAATCTTTTCTGGGGTCCCTATTGTCGTCCGCACAATACATTCTTAAGCCAGCAATTGGTAGATCAGGTATGGAGTGAAGATAATCTGGATGCATACTTTCCATTCCCTCGCGGTTATGAAGCATACTCCGATAACACCAATTCCCACTATACTCTGACATCACCTAATGACCGGTATATTCAGAACGTGGCCTATCTGCGGCTTAAGAATCTGACAGTAGGTTATACTCTTCCGGTATTAAAAAAATATCTTCAGCAGATACGCATTTATTTTACCGGCTCGAGCAAGTTGAATTTCTCTCACTTTTAACACTTTTTCTCAAATCGTCAAGAAAAATGTCGGGAAGTTCATCCGCAACGTCAAGCCTGTAGCCTGCTATGCCGCAACGAAGCCATTTTTTCAAAATTCCGTTTTCGCCGCAAATATAATTCCTATATCCCTCGTCCTCTTCAATAACCTCCGGCAAAAGCTTAATACCCCACCAAGAATGGTATTCATCGGGCCAATTGATAAATTTATACCAAGAAAAATAAGGACTTTCCTTGCTGTTATATGCGCCGATATCGTCATAATGATTATACATATTAAAATATCTGCTGTCGCAGCCTGTATGGCTGAAAACTCCGTCAAGAATTATGCTGATACCATACTTTTCCTTGGCAACCTTGCAGAGGTTTTTTAAATCATTCTCATCACCCAACAGGCTGTCGATTTTTTCATAATCGGCAGTATCATATCTGTGGTTTGAATGGGATTCAAAAATGGGATTAAGATAAATACAAGTAACGCCCAAATCAGCAATATACGAAAGCTTTTTTTCAATTCCCTTAAGGTCGCCGCCAAAATAATCGTTGTTCCAAATGCCGTTCATCTGCTCCTCTTTCCAAAAAGGAGTATCGCCCCAATCTCGCATCACACGGCTTTTAGGAACATTTTTCTTAGGAGTTTTGGAATTAAAAAACCTGTCAGGAAAAATTTGATACATTATTCCGCCCTTCAAAAAGTTCGGAGTTAAGAAATTTTCGTCATAAACAGTCTGTTGAAAATCAGGCAAAGAAGCATTGAGTTCACCCCTGCCGTCACCTGCGTTTTTAACATAGCTTTTGCCCCAAGGAGTATCAAGCACAAAATGATAAAAATAAAGACCGGGCGTTGTGGCATAAAAATGAAGTTCCCAATATTCAAAGCTGTCGCCGCACATTCCTGCCCAAAACATATTGTAAAATGCAGTGTCCTCGCCGTCCTTTGTAATTGCAAGTTGGGCTGCGCAGCATTTCATATTTCTCGGCACAATAATGCGGAATTTGCACTTTTCATTAGTCGCAATCGCCGAAACTATTGACTTGTATGACTTGTCTCGTGAATTATATATCTGCACTGATTTCTTTTCCTTTACAAAAATCAAGAGGCGAACAATGTTCGCCTCTTGCGAAATTCATTTCATTTTAGATTATCTAAATGAGATTACCGTGGGTGGGCGACCATCGGTCGCCTTAAAGCTTATTATTTAGACTTTTTTGTTGTCTTTTTAGCTGATTTTTTCGGCTCTGCCTTTTTAGAAGTTTCTTTTTTTACTTCCTTTTTAGGCTCAGCTTTCTTTTCAGCTTTTTTTGCAGTGCTCTTTTTGGCAGGCTTTTTCTCCTCTTTAGTCATAGGAGCACTCTTTTTAGACGTCTTTGGCGCTTCTTCCTTAAACTTAACAGGCTGAGTATGCCAAATATTATTTGCATAATCCATTATTGAACGGTCAGCGCTGAAAATACCTGCGCCGCTTATGTTCATAAGTGACATTTTTGCAAATCTTTCCTTATCCTGATAAGCCTGTGCCGAAAGCTTTTGAGCTTTTTGATAATCGGCAAAGTCTGCAAGTGCCATATATTGGTCAACATTCATAAGCGATGAAGAAATTTCACCGAAGCTCTTGCCGTTTACACCTGCTTGAATAAACTCAACTGCAGACTTGAGCGTTTCGTTATTATACATATATTCCATAGGATTATAGCCCTTCTTTTGAAGTTCCATAACCTCAGGAGTTTTCAAGCCAAAGATGAAAATATTATCATCGCCGACTGCGTCATGAATTTCAACGTTTGCGCCGTCAAGAGTACCGAGAGTGATTGCACCGTTTAACATAAGCTTCATATTACCCGTACCGGAAGCTTCTGTACCCGCAAGAGAAATCTGCTCTGAAATATCAGCGGCAGGCATAAGCATCTCTGCAAGAGAAACGTTATAATCCTCCATAAATACGACCTTAATTCTGCCCTTAATATCCGGGTCGTTATTAACAACTTTTGAAAGAGCGTCGATAAGCTCGATAATCTTCTTAGCCATAAAGTAGCCGGGTGCTGCCTTAGAAGCAAAAATATAAGTTCTCGGCTGGAATTCCATATTAGGATTAGCCTTAAGCATCTGATATTCAGCAATAATATTAAGAACGTTAAGCTGCTGCCTTTTATACTCGTGAAGTCTTTTAACCTGAACATCAAAAATAGATGTCGGGTCAAGCTCAATGCCGTTTCTCTTTTTAACTACCGAGGCAAATTTTTCCTTATTGGCAAGCTTAATTGCAGTAAGTCTGTCAAGCACCTGCTTGTCGTCTTTATAATCACGAAGCTTAAGAAGTTCATCACTCTTAGTTATAAATCCATCGCCGATAAGTTCAGTAATAAACGAGGTAAGCTCAGGATTTGCCTGACAAATCCATCTTCTAAACGCAATACCGTTTGTTACATTGGTAAACTTTTCAGGAGTGATTGTATAAAAATCGTTAAATACAGTGTCCTTAAGAATCTCGGAATGAAGCGCAGATACACCGTTTACGCAGTGAGAGCCGGCAACGCAAAGATTAGCCATTCTTACTACGCCGCCTGAAACGATTGCCATTCTTTCAACCTTATCTGCATCGCCTGTTGCACCCCAAACGTAAGCACGAAAACGATTATCAATTTCCTTAGTGATTGAATAAATACGGGGAAGAAGTCTTTTATAAAGGTCCTCGCTCCAACATTCAAGTGCTTCTTTCATAACCGTGTGGTTAGTATAAGCAACAGTTCTCGTAACAAGGCTCCATGCGGTATCCCAATCATAGCCGCATTCATCAAGCATAATTCTCATAAGCTCAGGAATAGCCATAGTCGGGTGAGTATCGTTGATATGAATTGCTACCTTGTCAGGAAGATTGTCAAGCGTGCCGTATCTTGTAAGATGACGCTGAATAATATCCTGAATAGAAGCAGAAACAAGAAAATACTGCTGACGAAGTCTGAGTGACTTGCCCTCAGGGGTGTTATCGGCAGGATAAAGCACCTTAGAAATAGCCTCAGCCATAGCGCTTTGCTCCATAGCCTTAATATATGAGCCTGAATTAAAAAGACCCATATCAAGTTCAGGCTTGCTTGCAGCCCAAAGGCGAAGCCTTGAAACTCCCTTGCCTTTACCCGAAACATACATATCATAAGGAACTGCGGTTACAGTGTTGCAATCCTTGTAATTAACATGGTGGAAATCGCCGTCCCAGCTTTCATCAACCCAGCCTTCAAACTTAACCTCTACACTTCTTTCTTCACGTGGAACGAGCCAAACCTCACCGCCCGGAAGCCAAAAATCAGGAAGTTCTGTCTGCCAGCCGTCAACAAGCTTTTGTTTGAAAATACCTGCTTCATATCTGATAGAATAACCCATCGACTGAAAGCCGTTTGTTGCAAGACCGTCGAGATAGCACGCAGCAAGCCTGCCGAGACCGCCGTTACCAAGACCTGCGTCAGGCTCTTTTTCATAAAGCTTATCAAGGCTTACGTCGAAAGATTCAAGTGCTTTCTTGAATGTTTCCGTCAAATCAAGATTATAAAGATTATTCTTAAGTGAGCGACCCATAAGAAATTCCATACAAAGATAATAAATTTCCTTGCTGTCTTGACCCTTAGCCTCGTGCCTGAAATCGCTGTTCATTTGTGAAAGCCTGTCACGAATAATCATCGCAACTGCTTTATAATATTGTTCGTCTGTTGCAGTTTTTGTATCTACTCCAAAGAAGTGACTAAGCTTATCGCTTATCGCTTTCTTTGCCTGCGAAACAGTCATCTTTTCCATACATATCCTCCAAAAATTTCAATATTTTCAGTCTATTTTGCTATGTTCTTTGTATATTATATACTAAAAATGCTGTTTTTGCAACTGTAATAACACATTGTTAATATATTAGTTCTTTCTTTTTTTCAAGAATTTTGCCAAAATAAGATTTACAAGTTCCTTAATAGGCTTCAAATTAAGAAGAAGCATAACAACAACAAGTAAAACCTCAATTATATAAACCCAAAGCGTACCGTCATATTTGAGAAGAAGAATCGACTGAGTAACAAGTACTGCCGTTTCGCCCAAAAGAACAGGAAGTTTAAAATCTATTTTAATAAATCTTCTTGTATCTATAGCCCTTGTAACGAATACCACAAGGAATGCACAAACAGTTGCCAAAGCCGCACCGTTTGCACCGATACGAGGAATGAATACCAAATTTAAAACAAAGTTGGTAATTGCACCGCTCATAGCCGTCACAAGAGACATAACATTCTTTTTTTCCGCCATATATATTGAGGCAAGGAAATTGACAATACAAGAAAACGTTGTGGCAATAATAAGAATAGGAACAAACTGCCACGAATCATAATAAGACTTTGCAACAAGTATTTTTGTAATAAACTGACAAAGCAAAATAAGGACAGACGCAACGGCAAAAATTCCGCCCGAATAAACACGGAACACCTTGGTAAAGAACTGCCTGCCGCCCTCTTGGTCATATTCGTCAACCGCACTAAGTTGCCAAGCGTCAATAAAAATTTGAGAGAAAAGAATTACAAAATTAGGTATCTTAGATGCGGCGGTATAAAGTCCGTTTGCAGATGATGAAATAAAATAAGTTACCATATATCTGTCAGACACGTTAATAATCCACCACAAAATTATTGTAGGAATAAGCGGAACACAATATTTGAGCATTTGCGATGTGATGCTGTTATCTTTTAGCTTATTGAAATTTATATATCTGTATAATTTGGCAGTTGCGAAATAGAACACAACAGAGCAAGCGTCGGAAGCAATAATTGCAACAATATATCCCGTCACACCCCATTTAAAAGGACCGAGGAAAAGAATAGTAAACGCAAGCGTTGTTGCCGTGGCAAGTATACCGTCAACCGCATAAAGTTTAACGTGCCCGCTGCCCCTGACAAACTGCTGGCAGAGCTGCCTAAAGCTTGAAACAAGAACAAACGACACAATCAAAATTATATAATCCCCAAGGTGGAAATCATTAATTGTAAGCTTACTTAAAGGATAGGTAAAAAGAAGGAAAACCGCAAAACCTGCAAGAGTTGTCCTAACTCCAACCTTGAAAACATCCGATTTGTCAACCGCCTTGTCAAGAGCAAAACGCAATGCCGCACTGTTGACCTGAAGTGTAACAACGGGAATAAGCACGTTAACTGTTTGCTGAACCAAGTCTGCAGAGCCGTAATCGCCCGTACCCATCATTCTTGTTACAAACGGCATTAACAAAAACGAAAGTATCTTTGACGAAAAAGTACCTATCGCAAATATTAAAGTGTTTGACGCTAATTTTTTGTATTTATCCATAAAATTTCCTCAAATAAATTAATAAGTCAGTTTCTTACCGTTAAAACTTAAAGTATTATCACTTGATGACGATGTATAAATGCAACTCGTTTTGCAAGCAAATTCTCCGCCCTCACTCTTAGTACCGATTAAAAATACATATTGATATCCGTAACCTACAGCAAGTGTGCCGGTACCGTCACAATCAGATACCGAAAGCATTGTTTTAGTAGCTTTTGAATTCATATTAAGTTCTCTTGCCTTATACTTCGAGCCGTCAAGTTCGCCGAAATAAAGCCTGTTTGAATAAACAACAGGATAATCTGTAACAGAGCAATTATCTACCAATGTCACAACATTATCCGAGCCGAATTTCTGCCTGCAAAGAGAATACGTTGAATCATCATTTTTCTTGTAATAATACATAAATCCGCATTCAAAGGATAAGTTAACTATTTCATTATTCTTTGTATCATCGCGAAAATTAAGAACATCGTTTGAATCACTCAAATTAACAGTTATATATTCATCGTAATTTGCCACACTGTCATGAGTAACAAAAAACACTCTTGAAAGTGAAATTCCGGCAAAAGATACGGTTTTATTATTATCACTTAAATTGACAAAGCCGACTGCATTGTCAGTGCCGACAAAATAAATTTTATCATTATAAAGATAAGCAAAGGCTATGTTATCACTTATATTGACTCCGTCGCCGCCCGAAACCGAAAACTTCTTAAGCGTTGAGGTATTAACGTCAACGGCATAAAGATAGTCGCCTAAAACATTAAGATATTTAAAATTATAATTACCGCTGATAATTTTAGCGTTTTTCTCCTCATTAGGCTCAAAACGGAAAATACCTTTGCCCTCAATGCTGTAGTAAATATATGCTGAACTGTAAGTTACTGCGCCGTTTGATTTATTGAGCAAATTTCCCACCTGATTACCCTGAAGCGAGGTGTCAAATGCAAAAACGCTGAAATCATCGTAATCGTAATCAGCTTTTTTTATGTCACGTGCTTTGGTTGTGGTTTCCTTTTGAGTGGTTGGCTGAGTTGTAGATGTTGTTGTTGTTGTTTTGTTAAACAATTTGGAATCAATCATTTCAACTGCCTGCTGTGCCTTGCCGCTCGGAAGATAAGAAGCAATGTCAAAATCAGGATTAACAAGCTTAACAGTCACAATAAAAACAGCCAACAATATTATTATTGCCGCAATAATGAGTAATATCTTTTTTCTCACTCTTTTGCGCTTACGTGCACGCTGGCGCTTTTTGCGCATTTTTTGTCTTTCTTCCTCTGTTATCATCTGATTTGTCCGTCTCCGTAAACTAAATATTTAGTAGTTGTAAGTTCTCTAAGCCCCATAGGTCCTCTTGCATGAAGTTTTTGCGTAGAAATACCGATTTCTGCTCCCAATCCAAATTCGCCGCCGTCGGTAAATCTTGTGGAAGCATTATGATATACGGAGGAGGAGTCAATAAGCATCATAAACTTATCTGCATTCTCCTTATTTTCCGTAATTATAGCCTCAGAATGACCCGTTGAATATTTATTGATATGCGCTATCGCCTCATCAAGGCTTGATACGGTTTTAACGCTGATAATATAATCAAGATATTCAGTACCGAAATCCTCCTCGCTTGCCGCCTCAATACCGGGGCAAGCCTCTCTCGCCTTTTCGTCGCCACGAATGGTAACATTTTTTTCATCAAGCCTTGCCTTAATTGCCGGCAAAGCCTTTTTAATAATATTTTCGTGAATAACAAGGCTTTCGCACGCATTGCAAACACCTATACGCTGTGTTTTTGCATTAAAAATAATGTTTGCCGCCATATTGATATCTGCACTTTCGTCAACATAAATATGGCAGTTGCCTGAGCCTGTTTCAATAACGGGAACACTTGCATTTTCAACAACAGCCTGAATAAGCCTTTTGCTTCCTCTCGGAATAAGGCAATCAAGTGTGCCCTTCATTCTCATAAGCTCAGTTGACGATTCCCTTGAGGTATCGTGAACAAGTTGAATAACATTTTCATCAAGCCCTACACTTTTAACTGCTTCACGCATAATATCAGATATGGCAATATTTGAATGAATAGCCTCTTTACCGCCACGAAGAATAACAGCATTTCCGCTTTTCAAGCAAAGAGCAGCAGCGTCGGCGGTAACATTAGGCCTTGCCTCGTAAATAATGCCGATAACGCCCATAGGACAGCTTACCTTTTTAATCACAAGACCGTTGGGTCTTTCAACAGTTTCAAGCACTCTGCCGCAAGGGTCATCAAGTGCCATAACCTGCCTGCAGCCGTCTGCCATACCCTTAATCCTGTCAAGATTAAGCATAAGGCGGTCAAGCATACCGCCGTCAAGAATACCTATCTGCGAATCATAGTCAATTTTATTAGCATCAATAATTTTTTGCGCATTTTGGATAAGTGCGTTTGCAATAGCACCAAGTGCTTTATTTTTAAGCTCTGTTGAAGCACCGACTAAATCAGCCGAAGCCGTTTTTGCATTAATTCCCAATTGTTCAAGCATTCTCATCACCCTTTGCCTTGAAATATGTGCCTATGCTTTCGCCTGAAAGCACCTTGTATAAATCGGTCGGCTTTTCACCGTTCATAATAATGACCGGAATTCCCTCACTCGTTGCAATCTCTGCGGCTTTAATCTTAGTTTGGAAACCGCCCGTACCCTTTTCGCTTGCGCCGCCGGCGATTGAATAAATATCATCGTTAATCTCGTCAACAACATTTATCAATTTCGCATTTTCGTTTTCATTAGGGTTTGAATCGTAAAGACCGTGAGTATCGGTAAGCATAATTAGCAAATCTGCATTTATAAGAGTAGCAACCATTGCACTTAAACAATCATTATCACCGTTTAAAAGTTCCTCAATATAAACCGAGTCATTTTCGTTGATAATCGGCAATGCGCCGTAATCAAGAAGTTGATTAAACGTATCAACCAAATGCTCCTTTTCCTCATGATTTTGAAGGGTATCGGCAGAGAAAAGAAGCTGACTTACCGTAACCGTATATTCCGAGAAAAGCTTATCATAAAGAAACATAAGCTCACACTGCCCCACTGCCGCAGAAGCCTGCAAGCCCTGAACGGTTTTCGGTTTTTCGCTCAGTCCAAGCTTTGACCAGCCGACTGCAATAGCGCCGCTTGAAACAAGAACTATCTCGTGCCCCTCATTTTTTAAATCAGAAAGCACCGACGCAAGTTTTGCAAGCCTTGCAATATTTGTTTTGCCGGTTTTATGAGTTAAGGTTGATGTGCCTACCTTAACAACTATTCTCTTTTTTCCTTCTGCCTTTGCCATAATTCTACTACTCCATATTAATTACAATTAATTGCATTATAGCACAAATAATATAACAATAAAACATTTTTTTGAATGTTTTTGAAAAATAAGGCAAAAATATAAAACGGAGGTAATTGAAATGACAAAAAGAGGTTATATAAGACTGTTTTCATATGCCATTGCTTTTGCGCTGTTACTTTCAAGCAGGGCAATAATCAATATGACAACAGCAAATTCATACAAAGCGCAGCTTGAATTAAATTATCAGCAAAGCCTTAATGAACTTTCGGAAAATCTCGACTCGATAGAAACAAATTTAACTAAATCAATTTATTCAAATTCCGACAAAATGCTTATGGATATAAGCAAGGATTTATATGCCGAATGTTCGCAGGCGAAAGATGCGCTTTCAAGGCTTCCGATTGAGCAAATGAATTTAGGCTCAACATATAAATTCATAACCCAATCAAGCGACTATGCATCATATATCGCAAACAAAATCGCTTCAAGCCAAACAATAAGCACCGAAGAGCACCAAAATCTTAACAAACTTTTAAATTATGCGCAAAAGCTAAACGAATCCGTCAGCAATATGGCAACAATAGCAAATAACGGCGCAGACATTGACACAGACGATTTAAAGGCAAAAAACGTCAACGTATCTTCCCTTTCAAACAGTTTTTCGGCAACGTCAAAAGTTTTCAAGGACTACCCGACTCTCCTTTATGACGGTCCGTTTGCCGACGCAGTTTTAAACCGTAAATCCCAGCTTTTAAAAAATGCCGAGCACATAAGCCGTGAAAACGCAAGAGAAATTGCGGCAAGGGCACTCGGCTGTAACATCAGCGAAGCAATCTATTCGGGCGAAGATGCAGGCAATATGCCGTGCTACACCTTCACCTACTCTCAAAAAACGGCAGGAATAACAAAAAGCGGAGGCTATGTTGCCTATGTGCTTTACGGCGGCAAAATTAACCGTTTTTCAATCGACAAAGATAACGCAATAAATCTTGCCCAAAGCTATCTTAAAAATATCGGCTACAAAAATATGGCAAACACATATTATGCAATTAACAACAATGTTTGCGTAATAAATTTTGCTTATAAAAAAGATGACGTCACTTATTATTCCGATTTAATCAAGGTTGGAGTTTCAATGGATAACGGCAAAATCGTATCGCTTGAAGCACAAGGATATTTAACAAACCACATAAAGAGAAAAGCCTTTAACTGCAAGCTTACAAAAGAGCATGCGCAAAGCAAATTATCAAAAAATCTTAAAGTTATAAATAGCAAAAGATGCGTCATCCCAAAGGAAAGCGGAAACGAAGTAAATTGCTACGAGTTTAGATGCAAAAGCAACGACACAAAAGAAGAAGTTTTAATTTATATCAATGCAGACAAGGGATATGAGGAAAATATTATGCTTCTTCTTTATTCCGACGGCGGAACGCTGACAAAATAATTGAATAAACAAAACAAAAGCGATAATAATAAAAGCGAAAGGAAGTTTTCATTATGAACAGTAAAATATTAATCATAGCAATAGCAATTGCCGTTATTGCAACGGTATTTATGGGATGTGCAAATGACAAAAACGATATAACAACAACCACTCTCCCTTCAAGCCAAACCACTGTAAGCGATACAAATACAACAGATAAAGCAGAAAGCGAAGCAAGCAGTGCAGTCAGCAAGGCGGGAGAAAAGGCTGACAAGGTCGGTGACGACATCGGCAAGGGCGCAAATGACGTTGCCGACGGTGTAGGCGGCGCAGTTGACAAAGCAGGCGACGCCGTATCAGACGCTTTAGATTAACATTAAAAGAAAATATGTGTTTGAGTAGCGGGCGACCGGTGGTCGCCCCTACGATTTCCCTCCCCCAAATACAAAAAATCCCAAGACAAAAAATCTTGGGATTTTCTTATATGATTTTTGCAAAACCTATTGAACCGACTACCGTAAGTATACCTGATACTGCGATTGAAAGACTGCTCATAGCGCCCTCAATCTCGCCGAGTTCCATAGCCTTAGCCGTTCCTATTGCGTGAGAAGCAGTGCCTATTGCAATACCCTTTGCGATTGGATGATTGATTTTAAACAGCTTACAAATTCCTTCTGCTAAAATATTGCCGAGAACTCCGGTTAAAATAATGACCGCAACAGTAATTGTAACATATCCTCCAAGTTCTTCACTGACTCCTATTCCTATAGCGGTAGTGATAGATTTAGGAAGCATCGTTACATATTCTTTGTGCGAAAGTTTAAAAATAAATGCCAAAATCATAATTGTTGTAAGGCTTGTTAAAACGCCTGACAGAATACCGACAAGCACAGCCTTATGATTTTTCTTCAAAAGTTCAATTTGCTGATAAAGCGGAATTGCAAGGCAAACTGTCGCCGGGGTTAAAAGCCAACTCAAATATTTTGCGCCGTCATTATACGTATCATAATCAATATTGCAAGTCAAAAGAAAAACTATTGTAATTACAATAGAAATAAGCAATGGGTTAAAAATGCCGGTTTTAAACTTTTTCTTTAAAAACGAGCCGAGAGCGTATGACAAAAGGCTGACGGCAACTCCCAAAAAAGCGGAGCTTTCAAAAAAATTACTCATTTAAAGCGCCCTCGCTTTCTCTTTTTTTATCATTTTTTGCAATAATTTTTTGAGAAACACGACCGCTGACAGCCATAACTGCGATTAGAGAAACAACTGTTATGGCAAGCACAGGAACTACAAGCGGTTTTAAAACTCCCCAACTTTTCATAAGACCTACACCTGCAGGAATAAACATAAGCGGCATAATTTCAATAAGAAACATTCCCGTATCTTTAACATCGTCAAGCTTAACGATTTTTGTGCAAAGGCAAACAAATAAAATCACCATTCCGTAAATGCTTGCCGGAACAGGAGCGGGAATCAGATAATTAAGCCCCTCGCCTATAAACGAAATCAAAAGAATGATTAAAAATTGTTTTACATACTTCAATATTTTTCACCAAACCAAAATAAAATTACGGTTTATTAGTATATCACTCTAAAACCAACTGTCAATCGGCGGATTTACAGATTTTTTTAGAAATTTTATAAAAAATTTGTCTATATTTGATTTTTTTTGAATATTAGTATATTATCTAATTATAGAATTTCCTAAAGAGGTGTAAAATATGAGCCTTTATGACAAAGCAAAACAAACGGCTGATTTTATTAAATCAAAAATCAATAATATTCCCAAAACAGCAATAGTTCTCGGAAGCGGACTCGGACCTTTTGCAAAAGAGATTGAAGAAGAGGTTGAGTTTGACTATAAAGATATCCCTAATTTTCCTGTATCTACCGTACCCGGTCACGCAGGAAAGCTGATTTTCGGCAAAATCGCAGGCAAAAGCATAGTCGCAATGCAGGGCAGATTTCATCTTTATGAGGGCTACAGCGCAGAGGAAGTTACGCTTCCCGTTCGTGTATTTCAGCTTTTGGGAATTGAAAATTATATAGTAACCAATGCTGCCGGCGCAGTAAACCTTGACTATAAGCCGGGCGATTTAATGATTATAAAAGACCATATAGGTTTGTTTTGCGAAAGTGTATTGTTTGGCAAAAATGATGACAGGCTCGGCACCCGTTTTCCGTCAATGAGCGAAGCTTACAGCAAAGAACTTATTAAAAAAGCAGAAAAGGCGGCTGAAAAATGCAGTCTTAATATTCGCAAGGGTGTATATTGCTACTGCAAGGGTCCTATGTTTGAGACACCGGCGGAAATAAGATTTTTAAGAGTAGCAGGAGCAGACGCAGTCGGAATGTCAACCGTTCCCGAAGTTGTTGCCGCAGTACACGCCGGAATGAACGTTTTGGGCGTTTCGTGTATGACGAATATGGCAGCAGGCATACTCGACCAACCTCTCACCCATATTGAGGTTATGGAAACAGGCAAAAAGGTTGAAAAGGAATTTTCCGCTTTTATGAAAGAAATCATAAAAGAAATATAATCCACACAAAAAATCCCGTGCTCAATCGAACACGGGATTTTCTATACTGCTTATTATAATTCAGCGATAAGCTCAACCTCACAAAGTACGCCCTTTGGTAAATCCTTGACTGCTACGCAGGAACGAGCCGGCTTTGAAGTAAAGTATGTGCCGTAAATCTCATTAAACTTTGCAAAATCATTGATATCTGCAAGGAAACAAACTGTTTTAACTACCTTATCCATAGTAGTTCCTGCCGCCTCAACAACAGCAGTAAGGTTTTTGCAAACCTGATGTGTTTGTTCCTCAATAGTTTTAGCCTCAACTGTATTAGTTTCAGGATTTATTGCAATTTGACCCGAAGTGAAAAGCAAGCCGTTTGCCTTTACTGCCTGTGAATAAGGACCGATTGCACCCGGCGCATTTTTAGTTGATACATATTCCATTGTAAAACCCTCCTATAATCAGTCGCAAACTTCAAAGCCTGCGTCTTTAAGTGCATTTTTAATTTGAACAATATGCTGATAATTTCTTGTTTCAATACCGAGTTTAAGATAGCAATCGGTAATATTCATATCAAGGTCAGTGCTGTCATAATTAACAGATACAACGTTAGCCCCGTTATCTGCAACAATCTTGCTGACGCCGAGAAGCTGACCCGGCTTATCGGAAAGAGCAATAGTGATAGACGCACTTCTGCCGCCCATTTTAAGTCCTCTTTCAATAACTCTTGAAAGAATTGTAACATCAATATTACCGCCCGACACAAGACAGCAGACCTTTTTGCCCTCAATATCAGGAATTTTGCCGTTCATAACTGCTGCAACAGGAACTGCGCCTGCGCCCTCTGAAACAAGCTTTTGCTGTTCCATAAGAGTAAGAATTGCAAGAGCAATTTCATCATCGCTTACTGTATAAATACCGTCAACATACTTCTTAATAAGCTCAAAAGTATTAGTTCCCGGAGTTTTAACTGCGATACCGTCTGCAATAGTTTGCACATTTTTAAGTGTTTCAATTTTTCCGTCGGCAACGCTGTTCTTCATAGAAGGAGCACCTGCTGCCTGAACGCCGTAAACCTTGCAATTAGGGTTAATCTGCTTAATTGTGTATGCAACACCGGCAATAAGTCCGCCGCCGCCGATTGGAACAACTACAACGTCAACATCCGGAAGCTGTTCAAGAATTTCAAGACCGATTGTACCCTGACCTGCAATAACATCAGGGTCGTTGAACGGGTGAATAAATGTATATCCCTTTTCTTTTTGAAGTTCGATTGCCTTATTGTAGGCATCGTCATAAACGCCTTTTACAAGGCAAACATCGGCACCGTAGCGCTTTGTAGCCTCAACCTTGCTGATAGGTGCGCCGTCAGGTAAGCAAATAAGTGACTTAATTCCGTTTTTGGTAGCCGCAAGAGCAACACCCTGAGCGTGGTTACCTGCCGAGCAGGCGATAACGCCTTTTTTCTTTTCCTCGTCTGAAAGCTGGCTTATTTTAAAATATGAGCCTCTTACCTTGAACGAGCCTGTCACCTGCAAATTTTCCGTTTTTAAATAAACATCACATTGAGAATTGATGTTTTTGGCACGAATCATATCTGTCTGCCTTACGACCTCAGATAAAACTCTTTTAGCCTTGTATACTCTGTCTAATGTAAGCATCTTTTTTTCCTCTTAATAAACTATAAAATAATGTTCACTCGCCATTTTACTCTTATAATATTGATTTGTCAATCGCACATATAAAATTAGTTTTTGATTAATTAAATAAATCTGTTGACTTTATACCCTCAATAATATAAAATTAAGTATAGTTTATATGAAATCTGTTTTGGCAGAAAGGTTGAAGAATATGAAAGTTTTTAAAAAAATATTTGCTATTGCATTATGCGGCATACTTATTGCAAGTGCATTTGCAGGATGTTCAAAAAGCGGCGAAGCTGACAAAATAACGGATAAAACAATGCTTATTGCCTACACCGACGAGGTTGAGCCTTTCCTTTACAAAGGCAAGAACGGCAAGCTTGCAGGCTTTGATATTGATTTGTTTAAGAAAATCTATGATAACGTTAAAAACGATACAAAAAATTACAAATTCGTAAAAGTTGACAAGGATTACAAGGTTGGCGACGATGTTGCTTATACAAACAAAGACGGCGACGAATTTATTGCTTACACTATGATTGGCGCTGTTCAAAAAAATGTCGGCTCAGTAAATGAGGATTTCAGTTTCACTAACGATATCATCACAAACAGGATTATTACCGTTACCAAATCAGGCAACAACATTTCCGACTACAACGACCTTTCAGGCAAAAAGCTTGCGGTAGTTACCGACATTGCAAAAGCTGCACTTGATAAAAACGCCACAATTAAAAACAACAACAAAAATACTCTTTACCCTACAATTGAGGATGCGCTTTCCGCTCTTGACAACGGCAGTGTTGACGCAGTAATTACAGACGAATTCAACTTCTCACCGCTTGAAAATGCAGAAAAATATCAAGTATTAAACGGCGAACTTGATAAAATATCGTATGCGTTTATGTTTAAAAAAAGCGATTGGGTTGTTGAAAATTGGAACGAAGCAATTTATGAACTTAAAAGCCCGGATTACAACGACAAGGACGAATTCACCCCTATGGTTGAAAAATATTTCGGCTACAACGCTTCAAGTTTTGACTATGTACCGTCAAAGACTAAATAAATCAAAAATTTAAAAAAACGGCTGACTGTCAGCCATTAAGAAGTTATTAAAAATAACCGCTGACCTTTTTGAAAGGTTTGGCGGTTATTTTATATTATAAAAAAAATCCCCCAACTGCGTTGGAGGAGTCATACAAAATATCAGAGCTTTGCCGCATTTGCAAGTGCTTCCTTTTCTGCCTTGCGCTGAGCTCTTTTTTTCTTTGCCTTGTAGCCCATTAATTTATCAAGATGCTCATCAGGTGTTGTGCACGTTCCGAGTGTAACTGTAGATGAACCGTAAATTCCGTGGAAATCAGAACCGCCCGTCATAAGAAGCTTATGCTTTTTGCAAATACTGCCAAGCATTTCAATATCTGCATCTGTAGCAGACGGGTGCCAAACCTCAATTCCGTCAAGCCCCATTTCAATATAATCGTCAATCTCGTCAAAATTATCAAGAAAAGCGGGATGAGCAAGAACGGCAATGCCGCCTGCACCGTGAATTTCATCAATAACCTCTTTGACGTCCGGATATTTGGTAGGAGCTAAAAGATTTGTTTCGCTGTCAGGTGAAAAAAGCGCATTATAAAGGTCGCCGAATATTTGATTTGTATATCCGGCATCCATAAGTGCATGCATAATATGTTGCTTATAAAGGTTTGTTGAGCCTGAAGCGTGGCTGATAATAAATTCGGTTGAAATCGGAAATCTTGCCGCAACCTTAAGCATCATTATCTGACCTGCTCTTTTACGTGCAACCGAAGTACGCTTGCAAAGCCCCTCAAGCCTGTCCGGAGTATCGGCAAGATAACAAAGAATATGAACCTTTTTGCCTGCATTATTATCAAATGAAGAAAGTTCCACTCCCGGAATAACATTTACGCCGTAGCGCTTACCGATAACCTGCCCCCTAACTGTACCTGCAAGACAATCGTGGTCTGTTATGGCAATAGTTTCGATACCGCTCTTTTGAGCTATAACAATAAGGTCTTCTATACCAACAGATCCGTCGCTGAGTTTTGTATGACAATGTAAATCTGCTGCCATAACAATCTCCTTTCGATTTAATAGACATATAAACTGCCTATAGTATAATTTTTAGGTAATAACTGTAGATTAATCATCTTCACTGTAACCATATATATTACAGCGGGTAAAACAGCAGTTTGTCCCTCAACATATAGGATAACACAGTTTTTTTCTTTTTTCAAGTTTATTTTAGACAATTATTACTTTTTTTAACAACTATTTGTAAAAAGAAAAACATTTAAGTCATTAAATGCTTTTCAGTTGCCTTGCAAGGCGGCTGATTGGCAAACCGACAACATTGAAATAATCGCCGTCGATTTTTTCAACAAAAAGCGACCCCTTACCTTGAATACCGTAAGCGCCTGCCTTATCAAACGGTTCGCCGCTTGAAATATAATCCTCAATTTCCCTGTCATCAAGTTCAAAAAATTTAACCTTGGTTTGAACGCTGAATGTCACTTCTTTATCATTTTTTATAACGGTGACTCCTGTAAATACACTATGCTCTTTACCGCTCAAATTTTTAAGCATTAAAAAAGCATCCTTTTCATTCTTCGGCTTGCCTAAAATTTTGCCGTCAATTGCAACAACCGTATCCGCACCGATAACGATTTTTCCGCTTTCTCTAAATGGCTGAGCCTTGATTTTAGACAAATATTCGACCGCTTTATCAGGTTCGATATCGCACGGAAGCGTTTCGTCAACCTCTGCGCTGTCAACTGTAAAATCATCTGTTATAAGTGACAAAAGTTCTTTTCTTCTCGGTGATTTTGACGCTAAAATAATCATTATAAAGTACCTCTTTGATAAAGCCCTCTCGTATATTTAAAATCAGGCTTTCCTCTGTTTTCATAAAGAGCAATAACTTTTTCGACCTGCTTTTTGCATTCAATTGAAAAATAGAAATGAATGAAATCAGTTTTGACTTCATCAAGCCTGTCAAGCATATAAAGCGGATGGCAATTAAGCATTTCAACGCAAGGAAAATCACTGCACATAACAGGAAATTCCATACCCTTTCTGTCCGTCAGCCTGCCGTGCTTATCACATTCAAAACAGCCTATATCATTTTTAACAGGGCAATTGCGATTAAGCATAAGCGGCAAATAGCCGTATACAATCATACCCTTATCACGTGCATTAATATTATTAATTTGCAATTGCGTAAGCTCAAAGGACAAAATCGGGTGGTCGATTTTGTTTGCGCTAAGAGAGTTAAAAACATTAAGACCAAAGTCGCCGTAAACCTCAAAACCCATATCTTTGCAAAGGGTATATGAACCTATGTTGCCGCAAAGCGCCTTATTGACTCCGGCTTTTTTCAACTTTTCAAGCCTTATTTTAAGTTCTCGTTCAATTCCAAAAAGCCCTCTCGGCAAAACAACTCCTGCCCTGTTATCAACAAAATCCTCAAGCGATGAATTAACAGGTATAAACACACGCTCAAACGGGTGATTGTCAGGTATTTGACTTGCATTTGAAAAAGATGCCGTGGCATAAGGCTTATCAGGCTGATTATATTTTGGAAGGAAAACATTAAACGGCTTATATTGCAGTTCGATTTTTTCCTGCTTATCAAGCTTTGAAACGGCATTTCTTCGCATTTCATTAATCTTTGAAGCGGGTAAAATAAGACCGTCATCAAGATTGATTTCAATATTTTTTAAAAAATATTGCGTACCTCCGAATTTTGAAAGTCTTTCTTTTAAGCTTTCCTCGCTCATAGGCTTATTAATTGCTTTTTCAGGCACATCGCCTATAACGGTAACCTCTTTTTTATCACTTTTGGCAATCAACACCGCTTTTTCATTATCATGGCATTTAAAGAATATATCAAGTGGGATTAGCGGCGTTTCCTTTTCGTAATTTCTTGCTATTTCCTTTAAAACATTATTCGCTGCAACAACATCTTCCTTTTGCCTTGTTCCAAACATATTTTTGCCGAGTTTGGAATTGAGATATCCGTTTGTAAAACCGCTGCGTGAAAAAACACTTCTAAGCATAAATTCATCACTTGATGAGTATTCGCCGTCAATCGCCTTTTTAACTGCGCTGACAGCCGCCGAAACATACTCCGGTCTTTTCATTCTGCCCTCAATTTTAAGGCTTGTTATTCCGTCAAGCTTATCAAGTTCGCCGATTAGGCTTAAATCCTTAAGAGATAAAGCGTGTGTAGCATTTCCACCGGCGGTAAACGGCAAGCGGCACGGCTGAGCGCAAAGCCCCCTGTTTCCGCTTCTTGAGCCGATAACGCTTGAAAGATAGCATTGACCCGAAACAGACATACAAAGTGCCCCGTGAACAAAAAGTTCAAGTTCCAAATCTGTGCTTTCCCTTATTTCTTTAATTTCCTCAAGGCTCATTTCTCTCGGCAAAACAATACGTGAAAAGCCCATTTCCTTTGCCGCTTTTGCTCCGTTCGGCGTCATAATACTCATTTGTGTTGAGCCGTGAAGCCTTGCGCTTTGAAAATGCTCTCTAATCATTTTTGCAACACCGATGTCCTGAACAATAAATGCGTCAGCACCGCATAAAAGCGCATCTCTAACCGTGTTATACGCATTTTCCATCTCGTCGTCACGTACAAGAATATTAAGTGTTAAGTAAACCTTGACACCGTGGCTGTGGCAATATTCAACCGCTCTTTTAAGCTCTTCATTATCAAAATTGCCGGCATTGCGCCTGGCGTTAAAGGATTTACCACCAAGATAAATCGCATTAGCGCCGCTGCGCACACCGGCAATAAGCGACTCCATGCTACCGGCAGGAGCCAAAATTTCAAAATTCATAATTTTCTCTCAATAAAAATAGATTTATTTTGCGGCAAGCTTATCTCTTAAATCGGAGATTTCACGGTTAAGACGCTCAACCTCACGTCTTGCAACGTCAACCTCCATTCTTGCCCTTGCACTGTCCTCAAGATAATCTTTAATTTGAGCACGAAGATTATCGGCAGATGCAGTAGCCTTTTTGCTTGCATCGGCATTATCAAGTGCAACAAGAACAGCCGCCTGAGTCATCGAAAGAGAAGGATTTGAATTAATAATAGCTCTCATATTCTCGCTTATTTCGTCAGCAAGAGCCTCGACATATTCCGCCTCATCCTCAGTCACGATTGTATAACTTGCGCCGCCTATTTTTACATGAACTTTATTTTTTGTCATAATCACTCACACCTTCAAAAAATCGACATATTTCTACTCAATAAGTATACCAACAATAAACATAATTGTCAACGTGAATAAATAACAAGTTTGTCAAAATTTAGCAAAAATTTTGAATATTTTTATTGATATAAAAAAGAAAATATATTAAAAGCTGTTCTGATATTGGTTACGTTTCTGTTTTTAACGATTTCGGGCATTCTGTTCAAGCAATCCTTTCTCCGGATGATCCCATTATATATTTCCCTCATTGTGGGATT
>OLWA01001890.1_pt1 | contig 20173 bp, 13 predicted proteins | sample 1673251 | NCBI WGS metagenome assembly OLWA01 (sample SAMEA3178937, study PRJEB25190) | human gut metagenome | biome: human gut; feature: human-associated habitat; material: faeces | place: Austria | collected 2013 | reverse complement strand
TCCTATTTCCAGCGCCAGCTTTACTGACTGCTCCTTGTAGCTCCTGTCGTATTTCTTTGCTTCTGACATGTCCTTCACCCTCCTGATTTTAGTATATCCTTTTGAGCGTGGGGTGTCAAGTTTTATTATACAACATCACATTCTGAAACCTCAATTTAAGGCTGCTTAACTCGTTTTTCACCTTGCGCAGCTCCTGTTTCAGTGGGTATAGCCTTAGTTTCTCCTGTTTCTGAGCGGCGATTTGTATGGCTGCCTGCTCATTATCTTTTTTCAGCCTTATGATTTCTGCTGACTGTTCGCTTTCCTTACTCTCGGTCGCTATCTGCTTCCTTGCAAGGTCGGTCACATCGCCATAATCCTCTTTGGAGAGCGTGACCTTGCCGCCGAAAATCGGCTTGCCCGTTTCAATCTCATCTATGGCTTTGAGTTTCGTAACCTTTTTTGCGCTTGTTTCAAGAAAGGTCTGTTTATCTGCAAGTTCGGCGGAGGTTTGCGTGAGCGCAGAGGACTTTTCCGCTATTTCTTTGTCCAAATGAGCAACGGCGGCGTTCCTCTCATGGTACTGCTCGTCCAACTCGTCAATAACGGCTTCAACCTGCGTTCGCAGCTCCTCACGGTGCTTTAAGAGGCTACCTGCGTACTCGGCTTGCTCATCAAGCCGAGCAACTTCCCCGTTCTTCTCCTCAACCTGCTCAATTATCTTGGCATATTCCTTGTACTGTTCAACGGTCAGCGGATTACGCTTTTAAAAGCCTTGCATATACTCGGTCAGGCAAGCGGCAGCGATTTCAGCGTCTGGAGTTCCAATGCCGGTTTTGCTTAGTTTGTCAGCCATTTATTTCAATCAGTAAAGAAATAGCGCTGTGGCGAATATCGTGAATCGTAAATAGCGGGCCGAGATACTATCTGACCATTGAAGATCAGCTTCCGGAATGCCTCGGGAACAGCGTTTGCTTCTGCACGCTGTTCCCAGAGCTGTATGTCGCCTACGCTCGGTCTGGAAACGCAGTTGAAATAATGTGCCGGAATCTCAAGCAATAACCAACGGCAGGTTATCTGGAAAAAAAATCAGAAAATATATTGCTTTTTTCCGAGAAACGTGCTATAATAATTTTGGATTGAATATTATCCAACTTTAATTCAAAGGAGATCATAAGAATGTTAGTTTCTGCAAAAGAAATGCTGAACAAGGCTCGCGACGGCAAGTACGCTGTTGGTCAGTTCAACATCAACAACCTTGAGTGGACAAAGGCTATCCTTCTCACCGCAGAGGAGTGCAAGTCTCCTGTTATCCTCGGTGTTTCTGAGGGCGCAGGCAAGTATATGTGCGGTTATTCCACCATCGTCGGCATGGTAAAGGGCATGATCGAGAACCTTCACATCACCGTTCCGGTTGCTCTGCACCTTGACCACGGCACCTTCGAAGGCGCTAAGGCTTGCATCAACGCAGGCTTCTCCTCCATCATGTTCGACGGCTCTCACTATCCGATCGAAGAGAACATCGCAAAGACTACTGCTCTTGTAAACACCTGCGATATCCTCGGTATCTCCCTCGAGGCTGAGGTAGGTTCTATCGGCGGCGAGGAAGACGGCGTAATCGGTATGGGCGAGTGCGCTGATCCTAAGGAGTGCAAGATGGTTGCTGACCTGGGCGTTACAATGCTGGCTGCTGGTATCGGTAATATCCACGGCAAGTATCCCGCAAACTGGCCCGGGCTTTCCTTCGATACGCTTGCTAAGATCAAGGCAGAAGTTGGCGACATGCCTCTCGTACTTCACGGCGGCACTGGCATTCCTGACGATATGATCAAGAAGGCTATTTCTCTCGGCGTTGCTAAGATCAACGTTAACACCGAGTGCCAGCTCGTATTCCAGGAAGCTACAAGAAAGTACATCGAAGAGGGCAAGGATCTCCAGGGCAAGGGCTTCGATCCCAGAAAGCTCCTCGCACCCGGTACCGAGGCTATCAAGGCTAAGGTTAAGGAGAAGATGGAACTGTTCGGTTCTGTTGGCAAGGCTTAATCTTAATAGCTCAAATAATTTGCGCCGCATATCCTGCGGCGCATTTTTGTATAAGGTCACCTCTAAAAAAATCGCTCCGGAAACCCGGAGCGATTTTCTATTATACCGTCTGCGCAGTATAAAGCTTATAATAATCGCCTTTCTTCGCCATCAGCTCATCGTGCGTTCCCGCTTCGGTTATTCCCTTATTGGAAACGTACATGATCCGGTCGCAGCTACGTATCGTGGAAAGACGGTGCGCGATTATAAACGACGTTCTGCCACGCATCAGGTGATCAAGGCCATGCTGTAAATATCTCTCGGTCATGGCGTCTATCGAGGAAGTCGCTTCATCAAGCACAAGTATCTTCGGGTCTGAAACTATCGTTCTTGCAAACGCTATAAGCTGCTTCTGACCCTGGGAAAGTCCCGAGCCGCGCTCGTTCACCACCGTGTTGTATCCGTCAGGCAGCGACTCAATATAGTTGTCGATACCGACTATTGAGCACGCTGTCCGGATTTCATCGTCTGTGGCGTCAAGCTTTCCATATGCTATGTTGTCCCGGATTGTTCCGCTGAATATGAAGCTGTCCTGAAGCATTATGCCCATCTGCGAACGCAGGGAGTGCAGCGTTACATTTGAAATGTCGCTGTCGTCAATGCGGACTTCTCCGCCGCTCAGGTTATAGAATCTCGACAGCAGGTTTACTATCGTCGTTTTACCGGCTCCGGTAGGTCCTACAAGCGCTACGCTCTCGCCTGCCTTTACGTCAAACGACAGATGTTCCAGAATGTTGATTCCCGGCTCATATGCGAAGGTGACATCTTTAAAGTGTACATCTCCGTGTATCTCGGGCATTTCAACCGCGTTGGGAGCGTCGTCGACTGTTACCGGCTCGTCCATCATTTCAAAGATACGCTCGAGATTTGCGACTGCGTTTATAAAGGTATTCATCAGGTTGGAGAGGTTCATCAGCGGCTGCCAGAATCTCGCGGAATAATCCGTCATTGCAATGATCGTACCAAACGACACCATGCCGCGCATTCCTATAAGTCCAACCACAAAGATGAACGCTCTGACGATGATGGACACAACATCGGTACTCGGCCATACTAGGTTTGAATAGGAAACTGCCTTCATCCACGCCTTTTTGTACTTCTTTGCGAGTTTATCGTTGATCTCAGCGTTTTCTTCCTCGCGGGTGAACATCTGGGATATCTTTACGCCGACTATGCTCTCATGCAGATACGCATTGAGGTTGGAGCTCTTGTTTGAAACCTGCTGCCACGCCTTACGCTGACCGTTTTTGATAACCAGCATTATGAATGCGTACACAGGAAGCCCAGCCATTGTAACAAGCGCGAGCTGCCAGTTCACGAAAAACATGAATATTGTGATGAACACCAGGTTGATTATCTCAAGGATAAAGTTGATAAGTCCGTTGGTCATCAGGTCGGATATCGCGTTGATATAGTTGATGATTCGGGTAAGTATCTTGCCGTGCGGGCGGCTGTCGTAGTACTCAAAGCTGAGCCGCTGCATGTGCTCGAAAAGGTCCTTTCTGATATCGTAGACGATATCCTGACCCACCTTAGTCATCATCACCGAACGTATCTTCGCAAATATAACGCTCACGATAATGCACGCCAAAACCGCCGCTCCGCTCAGTATGATGTACTTCACGCGGTCGTCCGGTGCCACGGCGGAAGCCTGGTCGACCGGTATCATGTAATTATCAATCGCATTCTGAACTATCAGCGGCGATAACAGCCCTATCACAGAGCCTAGGGCGCTGAGTATCAGGGATATCGCGATGCGCTTCTTGTATTTCGCCGCATAGACCAGCGAACGTTTCAGGTGCCGTATGTCGAACGGGGTCTCAAGTACTTCGTCGACGTCGAATTTATTTCTAGCCATCTGTATCCCTCCTTACTTCTGCAAATCGAATACTTCACGGTAGTAGCCGTGCTGCTTTATAAGCTCTTCGTGTGTTCCCTGCTCGGATATCTTTCCGTCCTTCAGCACGATTATCTTATCGGCGTACTTCGCCGTGGAAATACGCTGTGCGATTATCAGCTTCGTGCAGGGGAAATCAAGGTTTGCAAGAGCGTTCTGGATATGCTTTTCAGTTTCCAGGTCGACTGCGGAGGTCGTATCGTCGAGTATCAGTATCGAAGGCTTTACCGCAAGCGCTCTTGCAAGGGAGATTCGCTGCTTCTGTCCGCCGGAAAGTCCCACGCCGCGCTCGCCGACGATGGTCTCGTAACCATCGGAAAGCTTCCTGATAAAACCGTCCGCGTCTGCCGCCTTTGCGTACTTTACAACGTCCTCCTCGGGCATATCGGAATCACCGAAACTGATGTTGCCGTCTATCGTATCGGAATACAGCAGCACGTCCTGGGTTGCGAATCCTATATTGTGGCGGAGCTGCTTGAGTTTCAGGTGGGTCACATTAACTCCGTCGACCCTGACCTCGCCGCTGTTTACATCATAGATACGCGGTATAAGCTCCGCAAGAGTAGTCTTGCCCGAGCCTGTCTCGCCCATTACTACGACGGTTTCGCCGGGCTCCACTGTAAAGGAGATATCCTTGAGCACCTCTGTGTTGTCGTAAGAGAAGCTAACGTGGTCGAACTCGATTTTGCCGTCAAATCTGCCGGGCTTGTCTACCGCGTCGTTGCGGTCGACTATGCGGGGGCTTCCGTAGTAGATCTCGATTATCTTGTTGGCGGAAGCGGTGAAGCGCTGGAGGTCGTTAACAATGTTCCCGAGCGTTCTCATCGGGTTGGAAAGCGTCCAGATAAGACCCGAGAAAGCCGCATACTGACCCATTGTGATACGTCCGAACACTACGAAAAGTCCGCCGGCGATTAGCATTACAACAGACAGCGACTGAGCAGTGACCTCAAGGTACGGGAAGAACTTCAGCCACATGAACGCCGCTTTCTTGTTTGCCTTGTTGTACTCCTGGCTGAATTCGTCGAACCGATTCATTTCGTAGTCCTCGCGGGCAAACGCCTTTACCACGCGGTTGCCAGAGATGTTCTCCTCGGCGGCGGTGTTCATTCTGGAGAGCTTCTCGCGAAGATCAACGTAAAGGGGGCCTACCCTGCGCTTGAAAAGCCAAGTGATCAACAGTATCACCGGAGTCAGCGAAATCATACAAAGCGCCATCAGCCAATCCATGGTAAAGAAAAATATCAGCGAAGCCGAGAACAGCACGATGCACTCAACGATGGTCTTGATTATCCATGCGATGGAGTGACGAACCATGTCAAGATCGGATGAAACGCGGGTCATGATGTCGCCGGTGCGGTATACGTTATAGAACGCCGCGTCCTGATTTTCTATCTTGTCGAAAAGCACTTTCCTGACGCGATAGATCAGGGTCTGCGACGTGTGCTCGTACATCATGTTGCTTCCGTACTGCAATCCGCAGCGAAGCAGAGTGAATCCTACCATTGCCGCCAGCATGAAAATCAGCACGTCCGTGTGCTCCTCCAAATTCTGGAGCGCGTTCTCGTTTACTATGAACGTATCGGTTATCTGCTGCGTAAAATACGGTGTGATTATGTACATCGACTGGCATACTACCGTAATACACAGCGCAAGTATGTATATCGCGCGGCAGCCCTTCATGTTCTTCCACAGCCATCTGAAAAGAAACATACTATCTCCCCTTCCCTTTTGCCTGCGCGGTTCCTTTCTTTTGCGCAGGTCTTTGAAAACGTTTACTGTTAGTATACCAGAAATATTTGATTTGTAAAGTGGCAAAAACGTACAAGATTAAACTTGTTTATAAGGTTTTTTTGACAGATTTAATAATCATGATAGATTTGTACGATTTTTCAGGCTGATTATACAATTATGCCGAACAAGGACATACTATTTTAATTAAGGGTAGATTTGCACCAAAGAAAATTTTATCATCGGTATTGAAATTTCCTAAATCTTGTGATATAATATAATTAATAATGTTTCTTACATTAGATTAGTTCACTGGCGAGACAACATCATGAATTTGCAAAGGAGATTTCCTGTGCTTTACGGAAAAACAATTGTGGCGCTTTGCACTCCTAAAATACACGAGGCGACCAATCACAGATTCATAACAACATTTGCAAAATGCCTTGCTTCCTGCAATGCCAGGCTGCTTGTATACTCCACTCCGTCTGAGCTTTTCTGGAACTCCATTGACGAACAGGGCGAGAAAGCGGTCTTTGACCTGATCAACTACGATATAACCGACGCGGTTGTAATAAACGAAGAAGCAATCAAGGACAAGGATACCGTCCGGCGTATAATTTTGGACGCAAGGGCACACGGGCTTCCCGTGATCACCATTGGAGCGCAGTACCCCGGCTGCACACGAATCACTTTCGACTACACCGCCGGATTTGAAAAAATCGTCCGTCACGTTATCGCAGACCACAATGTAAAAGATATCCACATGATCGCGGGAATAAAAGGTAATGCATTTTCCGAGGAACGCATTGATGTTGTAAGGAAGGTCGCCGCTGAATATGACGTGGATTTCGGCAACGATGATATCAGCTACGGCGAATTCTGGAGCGTTCCTACTGAAAGCGCTGTGGAACAGCTTTTCGTGCGCCGCCGGAGTCTTCCTCAGGCAATAATCTGCGCCAACGACGCTATGGCGATCACTACCGTGTCGGTTCTGAAACGGCACGGAATCAAAATCCCCGAAAATGTAATCGTAACGGGCTTTGACGGCATAAACGAAATAAGATACAGCACCCCTCAGATAACTACCTGCCTTTGTAGCAGCGAGCACCTGGCGCGGACTGTCTCGGACACGATAATGCAGATGCTCTCCGGCAGAGCGGTTCCAGGGAGCGTTCTTGTGGTGCCGGAACTTCAGGCTTCCGAAAGCTGCGGCTGCACGACTTCCGTAAAACTCAACGCCTCTGAGGAACTTTCCTACATCAACAACTCGTTCAACCGCTACCAGAATGAGGAAGAACACATGTTCCGCATGATATCCCGCATACTGGAATGTCAGGATTTCTCAGAGGTCGCAAACGTGCTGGATAAGTACGATTTTTACGATATGGTGATCGCACTCAACCCGGAGTGCACTGACCGCACCTTTGACCCGCTCAGGAAACATTCGGACTCCGTATTTTCCGACTTGCTCAAAATCATTTACAACACGAATTTCCCCATGCATGGCAGAATAGACGACATGAGAAAATCCGACCTCCACCCAAACCTGAAGGACATGCTGACAGAGCACGAGGAGCCGCTCATTTTTCTTTCGCTGAACTACATGGGCGTTCCGATGGGATTCGTGTGCTTCAACTACCACGACTACGATATTCAGAACTACTATAAGGCTTCCCAGATAACAAGCACGCTCAACACCGCATTCGGAGCTTTCCGTTCGATGCAGTATCAGCAATATCTGACCGAAAAGATAGAGGAAATGTACCGCTGCGATGGTCTGACTCACCTGCTTAACCGCGCCGCGCTCAAGAATCTCTATCCGGAGCTGCTGAAAAAGTGCAGCGGAACCATGACGGTTATCCTCGCAGACCTTGACGGGCTGAAGCACATCAACGACAACTACGGCCACGACGACGGCGATTACGCGATTTGCGCAGTTGCGGACGCGCTCCGGTCGTGCTGCCCGCAAAACGCGCTCTGTGTCCGCTGGGGCGGAGACGAGATGGTCGCGGTCATTCCGGGCACGATAAGTTCCGAGGAAATCTACCGGTCTGTGGACGCTTACCTTGAAAACCTGAATTCCATCTCCGGCAAGGAATTTGAGATCTCAGCCAGCGTGGGTATAAAGTCGTTCGATCTGACCGATTCTGCTGACCTGGAATACATGATCCGCATGACCGACGAGCTTATGTACAGCGACAAAAACCATAAAAAGGAACTGCGGACGCGCAGACAATGAGCAGGAAGGGACATACTCCATGAAAGCAGTAATTTATGAAAGCAACGCGGGGAGCGCGAGAAGATACGCTGAAATGCTGGCTTCAAAGCTGGGTGTTCCGGCTTATTCCTATAAGGAAGCCGTCAAGGCTATTCCCCGGGACGAAGAGGCAATATTCATCGGGTGGATTTTCGCGAACAAGATACAGGGACTTCCCAGGGCTCAGAAGCGCTGGAACCTTATTTGCGCAGGCGCAGTCGGCATGAACCCTCCCGGCGAGATATACAACAAGATACTGCATGAGAACAACCCGACCGATATCCCGATATTCTACCTCAGGGGCGCTCTTGACTATCACAAGCTGAAATGGCTCCAGAGAAAGCTCCTCCAGACCATCTGCACCGACCTTGAAAAGCAGAACAAGCCCGGAACTCAGGAAATGATAAACGTTCTGAAAAACGGCTGCGACTACGTCAGCGAGGAAAATCTATCGGCGATCGCTGCATTCGCGCTTTCAAACGGATAATATGCAAGGCAGAAGTTACCAGCTTCTGCCTTTTTCATTAAAAATTCAGCTATGCGTCGAAAAAATAGCTGATATGTCGTTGACAATATACTTAGTCTGTGGTAAAATAAAAGTATATACTGTTTTAGCTAAAAGCGGCAGTCATAATATAAACAAAGAGAAAGGTGATATGAATGAAACTGAGCGGCTCAGATATAATCGTTGAGTGCTTGCTCGAACAGGGCGCGGATACTATTTTCGGCTATCCGGGAGGCGCTGTTCTCAATATTTACGACAGTCTGTACAAGTACAGCGACAAAATCAGGCATGTAATTACCTGCCATGAGCAGGGCGCCTGCCATGCGGCCGACGGCTACGCACGCTCCACCGGTAAGACCGGTATCGTGCTTGCTACTTCCGGCCCCGGCGCTACCAACCTCGTTACCGGTATTGCGACAGCTTACATGGACTCTATCCCGCTGGTAGCCATCACGGGCAACGTTTCCTGCGGTCTGCTGGGTCTGGACTCCTTCCAGGAGGTGGACATCACCGGAATTACTATGCCCATCACAAAGCACAACTTCATCGTAAAGTCCGTTGACGAGCTTGCTGATACTATCCGCCTTGCGTTCCAGATCGCTATGAGCGGCCGCAAGGGTCCGGTGCTGGTCGATGTTCCGAAGGATATCACCCAGGCTTTCACAGAGTATACCCCTGCCCCGGCGCAGAAGCCGTTCGAAGCGGCTCCCCTCAGCGAGGACGAGATCAGCGCAGCGGCTGAACTCATTGCTAATGCAAAGAAGCCCTACATTTACGCGGGCGGCGGCGTTATCGCTTCCGAGGCCTCAGCAGAGCTGAAGACGCTCGCAGAACTGACCGACGCGCCAGTTTCCTGCTCGCTGATGGGTCAGGGCGCTTACGACGAGACCGATCGCCGCTACATAGGCATGCTCGGAATGCACGGAACCGTCAAGGCAGCTTACGCGCTCAACAACTGCGACCTTTTCATAGGAATCGGCACGCGCTTCTCCGACCGCGTTACCGGCGATACCTCCGTTTTCGGCAAGCAGGCTAAGATCATTCACATCGACATAGACCCCGCTGAATTCAACAAGAATATCGACGTTGACGTTACCGTTTCCGGTGATGTAAAGGCTGTTCTCTCTGCGCTCAACGCGAAAATCACGCAGCAGTCCCACCCGGAGTGGTGCGAGGAGGTACTCGGCGGCGACTTCGGCGAGCCTGTTCAGGAAGGCACAAAGGAGCTTCCCGTTACGCCTGAGGCGGTTATCGAGGAACTCGACAGGCTCACTTCCGGCGAGGCTATAATCACCACCGAAGTAGGTCAGACTCAGATGTGGGCGGCACAGTACTACAAGTGCAGAAACCCGCGCAGCTTCATCTCCTCGGGCGGTCTGGGAACTATGGGATACGGCCTCGGAGCCGCCCTCGGTGCAAAGACCGGAAACCCAGACAAGACCGTAGTTAACATGGCGGGAGACGGCTCCTTTGCAATGAACCTCAACGAGCTTATTTCCGCGGCTGCACACGGCATCAACATCATTGAGATCGTCATGAACAATAACGTTCTCGGAATGGTGCGCCAGTGGCAGAGGCTTTTCTACAGCAAGCACTTCTCCGAGACCACTCTTGACGCTCGTCACATTGATTACGTCAAGCTCGGTGAGGCTTTCGGCGTTAAGACATTCGTGATCGAAAAGACCGAGGATATCACACCCGTACTCACTGAAGCGCTAAGTATATCGAAGTCAGCGCCGGTAATGATAGAAGTGCGTATTGACAGAGATATCAACGTTCTTCCGATGATCCCCGCAGGAAAGCCGGTCGTTAACCCCATTACATCAATTGATCTGGAGGCGTGATCCATGCAGGAATATGTATTATCCGTAAAAGTTGCAAACAACGAAGGCGTTCTGCTCAGAGTTTCAAGCCTTTTCAGCAGACGGTGCTTCAATATAAAGAGCCTTAACGCAGCCGAGACCGAAGTACCCGAGATCTCCAGGCTCACAATCGTGGTAGCGGGCGATCTGAGAGTCCTTGAACAGATCAAGAACCAGCTCATGAAGCTCCACGATGTAAAGGAAGTCAAGATCCTTACCGACGCAGTATGCCGCGAGCATGTCATCGTACGCGCCGGCCGCTCCGTTGAGGACAGACGCGGTATCGTCGAGGTCGCAAACCTGTTCCGCGCTAAGTCCGTGGACATCGCAGAAGACAGCATTATGCTGGAGCTCACCGGAAAGCCCGAGAAAATCGACAGCTTCATCAGCCTGCTCAAGCCATTCGGAATCGTCAAGATGGTCAGAAGCGGCATTTCGGCGCTTGAAAGAGATTAACGGTATTCATCGCATTCGCTTCTTCAAATAAAGAATGGAGGAGCGAATGTTTTTACCCGGATTTATCGAGTTGTTTATTTTTTGTCAATGAGGGCTTTACATTGATTTGATAAATAATTATCGGCAAAGCATTGATTGTTTCTATAAACTACGACGAAAGGCAGGAATTGAGTTGAACATACTTCATCTTAAATATGCCGTGGAAGTGGCAAAAACTCGTTCGATAAGCAAGGCGGCGGAAAACCTCTATATGGGTCAGCCGAACCTCAGCCGCGCAATCAAAGAGCTTGAGGAATCCCTCGGGATCACCATTTTCCGTCGTACAACAAAGGGCATTTCAATAACGCCGGACGGCGAGGAATTCCTTCAATATGCGCGCCAGATCGTGCAGAAGGTCGACGAAGTGGAGCAGATATACCACAACGGAAGGCAGAAAAAGCAGAGCTTTTCGGTCAGCGTTCCGCGGGCAAGCTACCTCAGCTATGCAATGGCAGACTTCTCGCGCTGCATAAAATCCGGCTCCCCTGCAGAATTCTACTACTGCGAGACAAACTCAATGAACACGATAAACAGCGTCGTCAGGGAGGATTTCAACCTCGGGATCGTGCGCTACCAGGCGTCGTACGAAAAGTACTTCAGCGACCTTTTCAAGGACAAAAAGCTCACAAGCGAGACCGTTGCGGAGTTCACCTATGTTCTGCTTATATCAAAGAACAACCCGCTGACCCAAAGGGAAGAGGTCTGTCTTGACGACCTCGCCGAGTACATTGAGGTCTGCCACGCTGACCCTTATGTGCCATCGGTCCCCATGATAGATGTCAGAAAGTCGGAGCTTACCGAGTTCATCGACCGGCGGATATACGTCTACGAGCGCGGTACGCAGTTTGCGATTCTCGGAACAGTTCCGGATACATTCATGTGGGTGTCCCCCGTACCGCAGGAGCTCCTCAAGGATTACGGGCTGGTTCAACTTAAAATCAAGGGCAGCGACAAACCCTACAAGGACGTACTGATATACCGCAGAGATTACCGTTTATCCGACTTTGACCGTGAATTCGTCGCGGCTGTAAACCGCTCCAGGGACAAATATTTCGGGGCGATAGGGTGATATGCTTTTTGCTGATATAGCTATATCAATATTACATTTTACAGCATATAAATAATGTGTTAAAATATTAACAGGTGCGAATGGGGCATTAAAACGTCTATGTCCCGCACGTGTCAATGGTTAATAAAGGTCGGCTCAGCCGATCAGGGCAATGGCGCCCAGAGAATGCCGGAAATCCCGACAGCGCCGCGGGTTAGTAAACCGTCACCGCCGCCGGAAGCTCCCAGCAGGAAATGAGCGACCCAGGCATGTATATAAAATTTAAGGAGAAGATGACTATGGCATTTCATGAACTGGTTGACAGCGTAGAGAGCTTTGAAAAAGCACTTAAGAAAGTCAAGGAAGCACAGGAGATTTTCTCAACCTATACTCAGGAACAGGTTGACGCTATTTTCTTTGCAGCCGCTTCCGCAGCTAACAAGCAGAGAATCCCGCTTGCAAAGATGGCTGTTGAAGAAACAGGCTACGGTATTGTAGAGGACAAGGTTATCAAGAACAACTATGCTGCTGAGCATATCTACAATGCATACAAGCACACAAAGACCTGCGGCGTTATCGAGCGCGACGAGGCATACGGCATTGAGAAGATCGCAGAGCCTATCGGCGTTGTCGGCGCGGTTATTCCTACAACCAACCCTACTTCCACCGCTATCTTCAAGACCCTTATCTCTCTCAAGACCAGAAACGGTATCATCATCAGCCCGCACCCCCGTGCAAAGAAGTGCACCGTTGAGGCTGCAAAGATCGTTTATGAGGCAGCAGTTAAGGCTGGCGCTCCTGACGGCATCATCTCTTGGGTAGATGTTCCTTCCCTTGATCTTACAAACCTCCTCATGAAGGAAGTTGATATAATTCTCGCAACCGGCGGCCCTGGAATGGTTAAGGCTGCATACTCCTCCGGCACCCCCGCTATCGGCGTAGGTGCGGGTAACGCTTCCGCTATCATTGACTCCACTGCTGATATCGTTAATGCAGTTAACTCCATCATTCACTCCAAGACCTTCGATAACGGTATGATCTGCGCAACCGAGCAGACCCTTATCGTTGACAAGACCATCTACAACGATGTCAAGAAGGAATTCGAGAAGAGAGGCTGCATGTTCCTCGATAAGAAGCAGGCTGACATGATCAGAAAGGTTATGCTCATCAACGGCGCTCTGAATGCTAAGATCGTTGGTCAGCGTCCTTTCCAGATCGCAAAGATGGCTGGCTTCGAGATCCCCGAGTCCGTTAAGGTAATCATCGGTGAGGCTACTTCCCTGGAGCCTGATGAGGCATTCGGCCACGAGAAGCTCACCACTATCCTCGGCATGTACAAGTCTGATAACTTCGATCAGGCTCTTGATATGGCTGACACCCTGCTGAAGAACAACGGCGGTCTTGGTCATACATCCGTACTCTGGATCAACAACAACACCGAGAGAGAGAAGCTCGACAAGTGGGCTGAGAGAATGAAGGCTTGCCGTCTTATCGTTAACACTCCTTCTTCCCTCGGTGGCATCGGCGACCTCTACAACTTCAAGTTTGCTCCTTCCCTCACACTGGGCTGCGGCTCTTGGGGCGGTAACTCCGTTTCCGAGAACATTGGTGTTAAGCACCTGCTGAATGTCAAGACCGTTGCCGAGAGGAGAGAGAATATGCTGTGGTTCCGCGCACCTGAGAAGGTTTATATCAAGAAGGGCTGCCTCCCTGTTGCTCTCAAGGAGCTCAAGGACGTTATGGGCAAGAAGAGAGTGTTCATCGTAACTGACTCCTTCCTGTTCAAGAGCGGCTTCACAAAGGCTATTACTGACAGACTTGACGAGATGGGCATTGTTCACACCACATTCGCTGATGTTGAGCCTGATCCTTCCCTGGCTTCCGCTCAGAAGGGTGCAGAGGCTATGAGAAAGTTCGAGCCTGACTGCATCATCGCTGTCGGCGGCGGTTCCGCAATGGACGCTGGTAAGATCATGTGGGTTCTGTATGAGCACCCCGAGGCTGACTTCATGGATATGGCAATGCGCTTCATTGATATCCGTAAGAGAGTTTACACCTTCCCGAACATGGGCGAGAAGGCTTACTTCATCGCTGTTCCTACTTCCGCTGGTACTGGTTCTGAGGTTACTCCGTTCGCAGTTATCACCGATCAGTCCACAGGCGTTAAGTACCCGCTGGCTGACTATCAGCTCATGCCTAAGATGGCAATCGTTGACGCTGACATGATGAGAACCGGCCCGAGAGGTCTGACTTCCGCTTCCGGTATTGACGCAGTTACACACTGCCTCGAGGCTTATGCTTCCGTTATGGCTACTCCGTTCACAGACGGTCTCGCACTCAAGTCCCTCCAGCTCATCTTCGAGAACCTGCCTGCTGCTTATGATTCCGCTATCTCCGGCGTATATGATCCGGTTGCTCGTGAGAACATGGCTAACGCTGCTACAATGGCTGGTATGGCATTTGCTAACGCATTCCTGGGTGTTTGCCACTCTATGGCTCACAAGCTCGGTGCGTTCCACCACCTGCCCCACGGTATCGCAAACGCTCTGCTGATCGACGAAGTTATCCGCTTCAACAGCGCTGAGGCTCCTGCTAAGATGGGTACATTCTCTCAGTATACTCACCCGCACACCATGCGTCGTTATGCTGAGGTTGCTGAGTTCCTCGGTGTGACCGGCAAGAACGACGAGGCTAAGGTTGAAGGTCTTATCAAGAAGATCGACGAGCTCAAGGATAGAATCGGCGTTAAGAAGACCATCAAGGACTACGGCGTTGACGAGAAGGACTTCCTCGACAGACTTGACGCAATGGTTGAGCAGGCATTCGATGACCAGTGTACCGGTGCTAACCCGAGATTCCCGCTCTTCAAGGAAATCAAGCAGATGTATCTCAACGCATACTATGGTACTCATGAGAAGGTTTGATCCCCTCTCAATAGTACTCCCGTACTGATTTAACGCAGCCGGGCATGGACTTTTAGCCCGTGCCCGGCTTTGTGCTTGTATTCATGGGGCGCAATGCTCCTTGATATATAGACTGCCATCACTGGCATGTCATTCTTTTTACAGGAGGATAAAGCTATGTCCGAAAATATTTTAGCTGTCAGACCCGGCAAGACCATCTACCGCGAAGGCAACACACTGGTCAAGGTATTTGACGAGAGCTACGCAAAGCCTGACATACTCAACGAAGCGCTCAATCAGGCGCGTGTAGAGAATATAGGCATTAACGTACCCAAAGTGCTTGAAGTCAAGATGATCGACGGCAAGTGGGCAATCGTTTCTGAGTTCATTGAGGGCAAGACCCTTGCACAGCTCATGCAGGAGAACCCCGCAAAGAAGGACGAGTACCTTGAAATGTTCGTTGACCTTCAGATGCAGGTTCATGCTGCAAAGTGCCCGATGCTCAACAAGCTGAAGGACAAAATGAACCGCAAGATCAGCGAAACCAACCTCGACGCCACCACACGTTATGAGCTGCACACCCGCCTCGAGGGTATGCACGAGCATAAGAAGGTATGCCACGGCGATTTCAACCCATCCAACATTATCGTAAAGGACGACGGCACCGCTTACATCATTGACTGGGCACATGCTACACAGGGCAATGCTTCCGCTGATGTTGCACGCACTTACCTGCTGTTCTACCTCAACAACGACAAGGAAACTGCAGAGAAGTACCTCGACCTGTTCAGCAAGAAGAGCGATACAGCAAAGCAGTACATTCAGAAGTGGCTTCCTATCGTTGCTGCTTCCCAGTCCGTAAAGGGCAAGAAGGAAGAGCGCGATTTCCTGCTCTCCTGGGTCAACGTAGTTGAATACGAGTAATTCGAATTTCACATAAAAACAGCGGCAGGTCTACTCTGCCGCTGTTTGTTTTCCTGTAATATAAAAATCCCCGCAAATCATATCGCGAGGATTTTTATTATACTGAATCAATCGAAAAGCTTAGCAAACTTGAGCGCAAACTGAACATTTCCGAAAACATACAGGGAGCCATTCTCAACCGCTTCCTTAATGGTTGTCTTGCCGTCTGCGATTGCAAGCGCCACGTCGACCGGAACTGCAGCCTCAAGGTCTCTCTCGATGTAATCATAGGGCTCAACGGAAACCTTTCCGTCCTTGACCTCGATGTACATATGAGCCTCAAACGAACCATACAGCTTAATGTCAACTGCGGCTCTGCCCTCGGCAGCTACCTGCTTACCGGCAGCCTTGTCGATGCGCTTGTATATCTTTGCTACTACATCATTTACTGTGATGGGCTTCGGCTTTCTTCCGGCTCTCTTCTTGGGAGCGGAATCAGCCTTTGCTGCTGGCTTTACAGCGTTTTTAGCTGTGGTCTTTGCAGCGGGCTTCCTAGCAGCCTTGGGAGTCTCAGCAGGAGCAGCCTTAACTTCAGCAGTCTTGCCAGCCTTAACCTCAACGGGCTTTTCAGGCTTTGCTGCTACAGGCTTAGCTGCTGTCGTCCCGGCAGCCTTTACTGCGGTCTCCGCCTTTGCGGTAGTCGTGGTCGTGGTTTTCTTCTGTCTTGGCATGATCATAATTCCTTTCAATTATCCCATGGCGCGGCTGCATGACGCACCCTGCCACTCTATATATTTATCATAACATATTTAGGTTATTTTTGCAACAGTTTTTATAAAATATTTTTAAAATTCCGCTGAATTACTTAAAAAATCTCCCTCCGGAAGGCTATTCCGGAGGGAAACGTTAAATCAGATTATATCAGCGTGGTGTGCCTGGAGAGACTTCACGCCAAAGTGCTTGTTCTCCTTAATTGCGCGAATGCCTTCCGCGCTTGCCTTTGCGGCAGCCATCGTTGTGATGTAAGGAATTCTGTGCTTGATTGCAGCCTTTCTGATGTAGCTGTCGTCAGTCACGCTGTCCTTTCCGGCAGGAGTGTTGATGATGAGCTGAATATTTCCGTTCGCGATAGCGTCGCCGATGTTGGGTCTGCCCTCGTACATCTTGAAAATGCGCTCAGCCGGGATACCTGCTTCCTTTATCATCTCAAAGCTCTTTCCGGTTGCGAGAATTTTGAATCCAAGGTCGTTGAACGCCTTCGCTACCTCGATAAGCTCGGGCTTGTCGCGGTCGCATACGCTCAGCAGCACTGTGCCCTCCTGGGGAAGCTTTGTGCGGGTCGCTTCCTGAGCTTTGTAGTATGCCTCGCCGAAGCTTGGGGATATACCAAGCACCTCGCCGGTGGATCTCATTTCAGGTCCAAGCACGGGGTCTACCTCAGGGAACATGTTGAACGGGAACACTGCTTCCTTTACGCCGTAGTGGTTGATCTGGTGATCGCGAAGCTCCGGAACGGGGCTGGGCTTGCCAGTCAGCGAGGAAGTAATGATCTGCGTAGCTATCTGAACCATGTTTATGCTGCACACCTTGGAAACCAGCGGAACCGTTCTGGAAGCACGCGGGTTAGCCTCAAGAACGTACACGGTGTCGTCCTCGATGGCGTACTGCATATTCATCAGACCGCAGACGTTCATCTCAACGGCGATCTTTCTGGTGTACTCCTTGATTGTCTCTACCTGCTTTGCGGTGAGATTCTTGCTCGGGAGTATGCATGCAGAATCGCCGGAGTGTACACCGGCAAGCTCGATGTGCTCCATAACAGCGGGAACGAAGCAGTTCTTGCCGTCGGAGATGGCGTCTGCCTCGCACTCGGTAGCGTGGTGCAGGAAGCGGTCTATAAGGATTGGTCTGTCGGGAGTTACGCCAACAGCGGCGGACATGTAGACCTTCATCATCTCGTCGTCGTGAACGATCTCCATTCCACGGCCGCCAAGAACGTAGGACGGACGAACCATTACCGGGTAGCCGATCCTGTTTGCGATTTCGAGAGCCTCGTCAACGTTGACAGCCATTCCGGATTCCGGCATAGGAATACCGAGCTTCTCCATCATTGCGCGGAAGTGGTCGCGATCCTCTGCGAGGTCGATAGTCTCCGGGCTTGTGCCGAGGATATTTACGCCGTACTTCTTGAGGTCGCCTGCAAGATTCAGCGGAGTCTGACCGCCGAACTGCGCGATAACGCCTACCGGCTTCTCCTTTTCGTGGATAGCGAGAACATCCTCCAGGGTCAGCGGCTCGAAATAGAGCTTGTCGGAGGTGTCATAGTCGGTGGAAACAGTTTCAGGGTTGCAGTTTACGATGATGGACTCAAATCCGAGCTTCTTCAGTGCGAGCGCCGCGTGAACACAGCAGTAGTCGAACTCGATGCCCTGACCGATTCGGTTGGGGCCGCCGCCGAGAATCATTATCTTCGGCTTGTCGGAAACCGGGCTTGTGTCCTTGATATCATGATAGGTGGAGTAATAATATGCCGCATTCTCGGTGCTGCTTACGTGGATACCCTCCCAAGCCTCGCGGATACCGTACTTCTCGCGGGTGGTGCGTACATCCTCCTCGGAAACGCCGAGTATCTGGCTGAGGTATCTGTCGGAAAATCCGTCGAGCTTTGCCTGGCGGAGCACCGGCTCTGCGGGAACTGCGCCCTTCTTCTCAATGAGCGCGTTCTCCTCGTCAACCAGCTCCTTCATCTGCTGGAGGAACCAGTGCTTGATCTTGGTGAGGTCGTATATCTCGTCGATTGAAGCGCCCTTGCGGAGTGCCTCGTAAATGATGAACTGACGCTCGCTGGTCGGGTAGCGCAGCTTTGCAAGCAGTTCTGCCTTTGACAGCTTATTGAAGTCCTTAGCGAATCCGAGGCCGTATCTGCCGGTCTCAAGGCTGCGAATTGCCTTCTGGAAGGCTTCCTTGTAGGTCTTGCCGATGGACATTACCTCGCCGACTGCCTTCATCTGGGTGCCGAGCTTGTCCTCAGCGCCCTTGAACTTCTCGAATGCCCAGCGCGCGAACTTGATAACAACATAATCGCCGCCGGGAACGTACTTATCCAGCGTGCCGTACTTGGACAGGTGACGGTGAATAATATCCTGCACAGAGGCGGACACCAGAAAATACTGCTGGCGCAGGCGCAGAGACTTGCCCTCCGGCCGCACGCGAGCATAGCGGAAACCAGCGCGATCGGGAAACCGGTCGCCTTGGAAGCAAGCGCGGAGGAACGGGAGGTTCTCGGGTTGATCTCGATTACAACGATACGTCCGGAAACAGGGTCGTGCGCGAACTGGCAGTTGCAGCCGCCGATCACCTCGATAGCCTTTACTATCTTGTAGGAATACTCCTGGAGTTTCTTCTGGACGTCCTCGCTGATGGTCAGCATGGGCGCGGAGCAGAAGGAATCGCCGGTGTGTACGCCGATGGGGTCGATATTTTCAATGAAGCATACGGTGATCACGTTGTCGTTTGCGTCGCGTACTACCTCGAGCTCAAGCTCTTCCCAGCCGCTTATGCACTCCTCAACGAGCACCTGACCTACAAGGCTGGCCTGGAGTCCGCGGGCGCAGACTACCTTCAGCTCGTCGATGTTGTAGACCATGCCGCCGCCTGCGCCGCCCATGGTGTAAGCCGGACGGAGCACAACCGGGTACTTGAGCTGCTCAGCGATCTTCACAGCTTCCTCAACGGAATAAGCTACCTCGCTGCGGGGCATTTCAATGCCGAGCTTCTGCATTGTGTGCTTGAATTCGATACGATCCTCGCCGCGCTCGATCGCGTCGACCTGAACGCCGATCACCTGCACGTTGTACTTTTCAAGTACGCCAGCCTCGCTCAGCTCGGAGCAGAGGTTCAGACCGGACTGACCGCCGAGATTGGGCAGCAGAGCATCGGGACGTTCTTTTGCAATAATCTGTTCCAGACGGTTGATATTCAAGGGTTCGATATAGGTTGCATCGGCGATTTCGGGGTCTGTCATGATGGTTGCGGGGTTGGAATTGACCAGAACGATTTCGTAGCCCAGCTTACGCAGCGCCTTACACGCCTGTGTGCCGGAGTAGTCGAATTCACACGCCTGCCCGATGATGATGGGGCCGGAGCCGATAATCAGAACTTTCTTGATATCCTTCTTTTGTTTCACAGGAACTCCTCCTTTTGTGGATAATAAACAAGGTGTTGTTGCTTTTGCTTCTTCTTTATTGTTTCATACGCTTCTATTATAGCACGATTTTGCATAATGAGTGTTTTTTTCTACTTATGTGGGCAATCAGGTTTCTTATAGAATGGAAAATTGTATTTTTTTCAATGAAAACTGTTGAAAACGCATGAAAAAAAGTGTGTTTTCTGCAAAAAATTACAGTTCGGTTTGTGCAAAATTCGCAAAAACTGCTTGTTTTTTAGGGAAGCTTTGGAGAAAAAGTCAGCATACGAAAATTTTGCATACAAATTGTAAGAATATAATGGAA
>OLWA01001885.1_pt1 | contig 20209 bp, 21 predicted proteins | sample 1673251 | NCBI WGS metagenome assembly OLWA01 (sample SAMEA3178937, study PRJEB25190) | human gut metagenome | biome: human gut; feature: human-associated habitat; material: faeces | place: Austria | collected 2013 | reverse complement strand
CAAATTTCATCTTTGCCATCTAAAATAATTACACCATTCGACACAGAAATATATTTATTTTCTCCGCTAAATGAATATACCTTTAAGGGCTGTTCTTCATTGCTTTCAGAGGAAGTGTTGCACCCTGCAAGCAGAACCGTACAAGCAAGCAACCATAGCACAACTGCCATTATCTTTTTCATAATATAACCCTCCCATCAAATTCTAATTTATCAAACTCTTTTTATTTCTGCTGAATCATCTTAAAATGCTCCAATGCCTCCACAATTGCTCTCTCTTTATCTCATCATATGTTGACTTAGTCTCTGCTGATGTTATATCCATATCATCAAGTTCAATCGTAACATTAATGTAATCATCTGGCTTTTATTTTAGTTTGGACAAAAGAGCCACAGTCTCCACATGCACTGTTCCAGGGAACATATCCACTGCGCATGCTTTTTCAACCTTATACCCCTGTTCCTGAAGCATTTCCAAATCTCTTGCAAGGCTTGTTGGCTTACAACTTATATATACCATTCGGTCAACGCCAAAGTCGATTATCTTCTGCAATGCCTTTGGGTTTATGCCATCACGTGGTGGATCAAGTACGATTAAATCAGGTTTGTCCTGAAGGTCATCAATTACCTTTAAAACGTCACCGGCTATAAACTCGCAATTGTCAAGGTTGTTTAAGCTTGCATTAACTTTTGCAGCTTCAACAGCTTCCTCTATAATTTCAACCCCAACTACTTTTTTTGCAACAGGCGCAAGAATCTGGGCGATTGTGCCTGTTCCGCTGTATAGGTCAAATATCAACTTGTCCTTTGTTTCTCCGATATATTCTCTTGCTTTTGAATACAAAACTTCCGCTCCAAGTGAATTAGTCTGGAAAAATGAAAATACTGAAATCTTGAACTTTAAGCCTAAAAGTTCTTCGTAAACATATTCCTGTCCGTAGAGAACTCTTGTCTCATCGCTTTGCACAACATCTGCCAAGCCATCATTAATAATATGAATAACTCCGCACAGCTTAGCTGACAAATCAAGTGCCTTTATTTCTTCCACTAACCCCATAAAGTCAGCTTTTTTCTCCATTTCTGCATCTGATGTTGTAACAAGGGCAACCAAAAGTTCTTTTGTCTTAGTTGTTCTTCTGACTAACAAGTGTCTTACATAACCTTCGTGACGTAATTTATGATAAAAAGGTAACTCTTTTTTTGCACAGAAATCCAAAACACATCTTAAAATAATATTGTAATCCCTGTCTACAATCTTACAGTTATCTACCGTTACAATATCATGAAAACTATTCTTTTTATGCATTCCCAGTGCCAAAGGTCCATCCTTAAACTCGTCACCAAAAGAAAATTCCATCTTATTTCTGTAGCCCCACTGCACAGGACTGCCAAGTATTCCCTCAAACTGGTAGTCTCCTTTGATTGCATTGTCAAGAATCCCCTTAACCATGTCTTCCTTAAGTTTCAACTGATTCTCATAACTCATTGTCTGGTAAGAACAACCGCCACAGTCACCGAAATGTGGGCAATTAGGTTCAACATCTTCCATTGGTGATTTTTCAATTACTTCCTTTAATCTTCCCTGGGCCTTTCCGGAACGCTTCTTTGAAACAACAAACTTAACCTTCTGACCCGGCAATGTGCCTTTTACTGATGCTATTCCGTCTTCACCACAATCCACTTCCCCTTTATTAGGAAAAGTAACCTTTGTAACTACTCCTGTATATTCAACACCTTTTTTCATCTTTGCTCCTTTTTTACATGCTTCTTTATATATAAATGTTAATAATAAACCTTAATTAAAAAATTTCATATACTCTAAAAACAACTTTGACCCAAACAAAGCAGTCGCCGGATTCTACCAACTACTACTCAGCTTGGGCCACTTTTTGTTGTTTGCTTTTTAATTTTTATTCTTCTTCAAAATCGTCTTCATCTTCGTCTTCAAAGAGATCTTCGAAATCATCTTCAAAGTCATCATAATAATCTCTGTTAACGAATCTGTAGATTGCATATGCGGCACCTGCTACTGCTGCTACTGCTGCAATTACTGCCAAAACGATTGCAACAATCTTCTTTGTTTCTTTCTTCTCATCGTCTTTTGTTAAGATTTTTCCAATCTTTACGCCCTTAATTAAATCGTCCATTTCTGTCACCTCGTTTTCTATCTGATTGATAATAGATTCAAAATTTATACTTATTGGTATTATACCAAAAATCAAATACATTTACTACAGTTTTTTAAGTTTTGCAAAAGATGCCATCATAACTTTTTGACCTGCTGTGTCAAACTCAACTGTTACCTGATAATCTCTTGGTCCGTCCTCCACGCCAAGCACTGTTCCGTCGCCGAATTTTGTATGATGAACTCTGTCGCCAACGCCATAATCAATGTCTGCCTTTGTTACAACAAACTGCTTTCCAAAGCCCGGCTTAGTTGACGGATTGCCATATGCAGGCTTCTTTGCCATTGTTCTATAAGCGTTTTTGTGTTCATTTGCAGCAAAATTTCTTGAACCGCCGTAAGATGAACCCATATAGCCTGAGCCACCATGATTTAAGGAGCCTTCATAGCCGCCGAAACCACTAAAAGATGGTTTCTTCTCAAAACCTGCTGCAACTCTATCCGTTACATTTTTGCTGTTTACAAGGCTCATTGGAATCTCTTTTACAAATCTTGAAATAATATTGTACTGAGTCTCCCCTCTTACCATTCTACGCTTTGCATAGCTTATTGTTAGATGCTTCATTGCTCTTGTTATTGCAACATAGCAGAGTCTTCTTTCCTCTTCCAGTTCTTCCGGATCATCTGACATAATGCTCATATATCCCGGGAATAATCCGTCTTCCATTCCGCAAAGAAAAACATTAGGAAATTCAAGTCCCTTTGCACTGTGAACTGTCATTAAAACAACATAACTGCTGTCTTCATCTAAGTTATCAATTTCTGAAACCAAAGCAACTTCTTCCAAAAATTCTGCAAGACTTGGATTGTCTGTATTCTCCTCGTATTCAGTTACCTTTGTTATTAATTCATCAATATTTTCGATTCTGCCATTGGCTTCATCTGTGTTTTCTGCTGCAAGTTCTGCCACATATCCTGTCTCGTTTAACACTTCGTTAACTAACTCTTTCAAAGACATACTCTGTTGCTGGTCTTTGAAATTCTCAATTAAATCAGTGAATTTTCTTACCTTTGTTGCTGCTCTTTCAAGCCCCGGAATATTTTCAACTTCAAGCAATGACTCATACAAATTAAAACCGTAAGCTCTTGCGAAATCCTTAGCCTTAGTAACTGTAGTCGAACCAATGCCTCTCTTTGGCACGTTTATAATTCTTTCTACAGCTATGTCATCTGTTGCATTGCAGATAATTCTAAGGTATGCCAAAACGTCTTTGATTTCTTTTCTCTGATAGAAGTTCTGTCCGCCAATGATTTTGTAAGGAATATTTCTAAGCAATAATTTTTCTTCCAATGCCCTGGATTGGGCATTTGTTCTGTACAAAATCGCGTAATCACTATAATCTGCCCTTCCAAAATCCACATTTTCCTTAATTGTTGAGGCTACCATATCTGCCTCTGCGTAAGCGTCTTCAGCCTGATACAAATCTATTTTTTCACCCTGTTCATTGTCACTCCAAAGTGTCTTGTCTTTTCTACCTTTATTGTTGTGAATAACTTCATTTGCCGCATCAAGAATAGTCTTTGTTGAACGGTAATTCTGCTCCAGCTTAACTACCCTTGCATTGTTAAAGTTTTTCTCAAACTGAAGAATATTGGAAATATCCGCACCTCTAAATTTGTAAATTGACTGGTCATCATCACCTACTACGCAAAGGTTCTGATACTTAGAAGCCAGCAGTTTAATAAAAGCAAACTGAGCCCCGTTAGTATCCTGATACTCATCAACCATAATATACTTTAATCTTTCCTGATAGCTTTCCAAGACTTCCGGACACTGTTTAAAAAGCTGAACCGTCTTCATTATAAGGTCATCAAAATCCAACGCGTTATTCTTCTTCAAAGCTTCCTGATAATTGTTGTATATTTTTGAAATATTAAGCAGTTTAAAATCTGACTGTGCCATCTGGGCAACCTCGCCTGTTGTTACAAGCTTGTTTTTGAAATCAGATATTTTTCCAAGAACTGCGTTCTCCTTATACATCTTTGGATCAAGATTAAGATTCTTGATTACGTCCTTTAAAAGTTTCTTCTGGTCTTCTGTATCGTAAATAGTAAAATCGTTACTATATCCTATTCTGTCAATATATCGTCTTAAAATTCTTACGCAGGCTGAGTGAAAAGTACTTACCCAAACCTGTTCCGCACCAAAACCTACAATCTTATTTACACGCTCACGCATTTCACCTGCCGCTTTGTTTGTAAAAGTTATTGCCATAATATTGTATGGCTGAACGTGTTTTTCTTCTATCAAATATGCAATTCTATGAGTCAGCACCCTGGTCTTTCCGGAACCTGCACCTGCCAATATAAGCAATGGTCCTTCCGTATGATAAACTGCCAACTGCTGCATATCATTTAATGTTTCGTATATATTATTCATAAATTCCATCCTTACTGGTAATTATAATTGTTTAATTTGTTATTATGATTACGTTGATTGTAACCTGTTTCCAATTTTCATAATCATTTACACTGCTAAAATATTTTAACATATTCCATTCTAAGAATAAAGACACCTTTAATTTTGTTTTTTATTATATTTGCTTGTTTCAATTTTATATTCCAATTCCCATATTCCATGATTTTATATAGATTTTTTTATTAATATTTTATCTTGTGGTTTTTATTACTACGTGTTATCCTTGTAGTATCAGATAATAAATTATTTATGGAGTAAGACAATGCAATCAGAAGATTTAATTAACCAGGTTTTAGAAGAAATAGAATCATTTAACATTGATGATATTCCTAACATAGATTTATATATGGATCAGGTAACAACATATCTTAATGGAAAATTCAACACATCCAAAAGACATGATGATGACAAGCTTTTAACAAAAACAATGATTAACAACTACGCCAAAAGCCGCCTGTTGCCTCCTCCTGAAAAAAAGAAGTATTCAAAAGATCACATGATTATCTTAATCTTAATCTTTTTCTTTAAGAATGTTATATCTATAAACGATATCCAGACTATTGTAACTCCACTTCTAAAGGATTATTACAATAATGATGACATTCCTAATTCATTAGAAGATGTAACTAACGCTTTCTTAAATCACGTTCAGAAAAGCGACCTTATTGAGCCTTTGATTAAAGAATTTAAAAATTCTCAGAACATTTTTGGCGACTTAGAAAGCTCTGATCGTGAATCAATTGAAACAATCGGGCTAATTGCAACATTAAGCTACGATATGTATATTAGAAAAAGACTTATTGAGAAGCTTATTGATTCTTTGCCTAGTTCAAAGGAGGATACTGGCAAAGATAAGAAATAAATTGTAGTGTTCCACGCACTTTTTCTGCACCGTACCCAGATATATTCAAATCTTATATTTTCTGGGTACGATTTTATTTTATGTAAACTGATTATATCACTTATTCTTGCTTTAAATACGTTTTTGTCACATATTGATCTTTATTCTATGTATTATATTAACCAATATGTCACTTATACTATATTTTCTTCAATATTTGTACCCCGAAAATTACACTTCCTTTAATTTTCGGGGTACACTCTATTAAAATTATAATTTTCTCCGTGTTATGTTAACCAAACATATTCAGAATATTCAAATTAACTGTATGTATTTCAAAAAAATAAATCATACGCAGTTAACATGCTACTTATAACAAAATGTTGTGGTTATTTCATAATCCGCTATTCCGATTTCCTGTAGATTAGTAAACACTTCACATTCTATCTTATATGTTAATCCTTCAATCATATTATAATTAGTAAGACTTACTCCTATTCGCACTTTACTTCCTGGTGCTAAACTTATCGGTGGTCTCCTAGAATTAAGAATTTCTTTTTTGCTTACATACTCTTTCTTCTCACCATTCTTGACAATTAAATAGTATGGATATGCCACAAAAATACATTGGTCTGACTTATTATTTAATTCAAGCTTTACATAATCTTTATTACCTTCTACAACCTTGACTGTAACATTCTTATTAGTAGCTTTTTTTAATTTCTTTTTCACCTGCACATTTATAGTCTTTCTCTTACCATATTGATCCTTTAATGTTATCTTTGCCTTGCCAATCTTTTTAGCTTTAACTAATCCTTTTTTATTAACAGTTGCTACTTTCTTATTAGTGCTTTTCCATTTTATTTTTTTCATTGACAAATTGCATAATTTTGCACTTTTACCCTTTTCAATAACAACAGTTTTAAATCGGTTTGTATCAATTTTTACGGTTTCTGCATTAACAATATTTCCCTGACTGCAAATAAATAACATAATCACCATTACTATCACAACGCTTATTTTTGTGTTCATACTCCCTCCTAATAAAAAGCATATCTCCAGTTATTATAAATATCTCCATTTCCTGGATTATAATAAAATTTATATCCCGTATTTCCATTTAATTATGAAGGAAAAATATGATTGACTACATATACATTTTCTCCATTCATTGGCATATTAGGATCCATATAAACATAATAATATCGCTGCAAGTCTGTTCTATAATAGCATCCACACAAAGCTACTGCATGAGCATAATTTTTTGCACTGTTTTCTTCATTATGTAAGAAACTACAAAAAACCGGTTTATGGCTTTCCATTAAATACAAAACATCTGTAAAAGATAATTTATGTTCAACATATTTCATAGATATTGCATAATACTCCCACATTCTCTTTTCCCACTGAATATTTCCAACTGAATCCGCATTGTATTTTTTCTTTAAATCATAATACACTTTCCTTGCATTACATTTAACCGTTCCGCCACGTTTATAATTAATAATGCTAGCCCCTGTTGCCGCCCAACATATTCCCTGATTGTTAATTTCTCCATTAGCAATCAAATCTAATTTTGTCGTGTATAACATTAACGTATTTTTTGTATTCTTTATAGTTTCATACTTTTTCTTATGCGTTCCTATATATGAAAAATCTGTTGTATATTCACTATCATTTATACTTGCTGTCTCTATTTCATATTCATCTGAATTTAATTTTACATTTTTTGATATATCTGAAAACTTTCGTTTTTTTAATTTTCTATCTGAATTATTCTTTCTTATTGTTTTTCCTGCATTTTCACCTGTTACTACTTTCGTTTCTTTTTTGCTATGTAAACTTAATCCATTGCCATTTGATTCAACGCTAATTCTCTCTTCTCCTATATCATTAAAAAAATTTTCACTATATAAAAATGACGTTAATTTTTTTCCTTCGTATTCTGTAACATTTATTGCTCCTATCTCTTCATCTGCTACTTTCACAAAAAATATAGAACTTTTGTTTTTTGAATTTTCCACATTAAAAGACTGACTTATTTCTACTTTATCATTCTTTTGACAGTCCACTCCTGATAAATAACCTCCTAACTCCTCAATCGCAACACTTTTATCATTCTTCTGAACTTGTCCAGCATTTACGTTTTTCATATTTGCCATTAGCAAAACGCTTAATATAGCAAACATAATAAATTTTTTCTTACTTTTTTTCATATCTTTCCTCCTACTCTCTTTCTTTTCCATATTGGATTTCTCATTTTCATTATAGCATACTTAATTTTTAAAAAAGTGGAATATTCTCTTATTTAGTGGAATATTATTGAAATTTTGCCTAAAGAAAAAGGTACGAAATCTCTATCTCGTACCTTTACTTTTTATTCATCTTTCTTTAATACTCTTTCAAGTACCATATCATACCCGTCATTTCCATAATTAAGTGAACGGTTGACTCTGCTTATTGTCGCTGTTGATGCACCTGTGGCATTAGATATGTCAAGATAAGTCTTTCCTTCTCTTAACATTTTGGCTACTTCATATCTCTGTGAAATAGAAAGCAACTCGTTTACTGTACAAACATCTTCAAAAAATGTATAGCACTCTTCCTTATTCTCTAATGTTAATATTGCATCAAAAAGATGATCAACTTCTGTATTTCTAATTTTTTTACTCATTTCAACCTCCTGAGAGATACCTTTACTTACTTTAAGATTTTATCACTCTAAAGTTTGAAAGTCTAGTATTTTTTTCTTAATGTTTTTAATTCTTCAACACTAAACTTGTATGTTGTGTTACAGAAATCACATTTTACTTCGATTGCCTTGCCATCATTAATTATTTCGTCTAATTCTTTGTTGCTTAATCCTGCAAGTGCCTTTACAATTTTTTCCTTGCTACATGTACACTTAAACTGTGTATCGATTTTGTCTGTAAACTCAACATCCATGTCGCCCATTACTTCTTTAAGAATATCTTCAGGTGTCATACCTTTTTCAAGCATATCTGTAACTGATGTAATTTTGCTGATTCTATCCTCTAATGCCTGAATTGTTTCTTCGTCTGCAAAAGGCATTAACTGTACTATAAATCCGCCTGCCTGTTTTACTGTATTGTCTTTTGACATAAGAACCCCAAGGCCTACTGCTGAAGGAACCTGCTCTGATGTTGCAAAATAATAAGTCAAATCTTCTGCAACTTCACTTGTTCCAAGTGGAACCTGACTTGAATAAGGCTCTTTAAGTCCCATATCCTTAATAACTGTTAATGTTCCGTAACCGATTGCCGCGCCTACATCTAACTTGCCTGCATAGTTGGCAGGAATTAGCACGTTAGGATTTCCAACATATCCCTTTACGTTTCCGTGTGAATCTGCTGTAACTGTTACTCCGTTAATAGGTCCGTCCCCCTTCATCATAATTGTCAAAATATCCTTGTCGCCCTTCATCATAACGCCCATCATTGCTCCACCTGTAAGCAAACGACCTAAAGCTGCTGTTGCTACAGGACTTGTATTATGATGCTGTCTTGCTGTTTCAACCATCTCTCTTGATGTAATTGCAAATGCTCTAATCTGACTATTTGCTGCTGTTGCTCTTACTATATAGTCCACTTATTTTTTCCTCCTGATTTTTAATCTATATCTTTTTCAGTTTTTATTTCGAAACTTGATTTTTCTGACATTCTCTTGCCACAACATATATTCTTTCGCTTTCGCTATTAGGTTCATTTCTTGTAAATGCATCATAAACAGTTACGAACTCAAGTCCTGCAAGATTCAAAGCTTCTTTGATTTCTTCAACTGTATAAGCTCTCTGATAATGCTCCTCACTAAATTTATCATATCTATTGTCATCACCTTTAACAAAAATAGAAAGCATATATTCATTTATACAATCTTCCTCATCAAAATAATTATCCCAAATAAAACTGCAGTCTTCTCTGTCCTCGGCAATTACTGATTCGCCAATACTTCTGTATAACTCTATTGTTTTTAAATCAAAAACAAAAATTCCACCTGGATCAAGATAATTGTTAACCAACTTAAAAGTTGTAACTAAATCTTCGAATTCCGTAATATAATTAATGGAATCACAAAGGCTTACTACTGCCGCCACCGTTCCATACAAATCTAGTTCACGCATATCCTGGCACAAATACAATATACCGTCGTTTTTTCTTTTTTCAATTGCCATATTAAGCATTTCCTGGGAGTAATCCACGCCAATCATATCGTAGCCCTTGTCTGCCAACAGTTCCGTAATATTGCCCGTTCCACAGCCCAAATCCAAAACAATGCCATCATTAACACCGTATTCTTTTAAAATGCTAACCAAATATTCGCACCATTTATCATATTCAATATTGTCCATAAACTTATCATAAACCTGTGCAAAACCCGTATATGCTTCCATAGTATTCCTCCATAATCCTTACCATTCTATCAGCAAAACTTTATAAACGCAACCATTAGACTTGCCAAAAATCTCACACTACATTATACTGACTATGACAATTTTAAATATGTTAAAATTATAAAATAAAAAACAGGTATGAAAGGTAAATATAACAGGTAACTTTTTATGATAAATATTACTGGTGAAATCCGTAATTTATCCGCCAAAAGGCTAATCATTCCAACGATAACTTTTATTCTTATGATTTTATCGTTAATGATTTTTCCTTTTTTTAAAGTGTTTAATCCCGAACCCATATCAAATATATATAATGTAAGACTTTCTGACAAATACGTAAAAGTAACTGCCAAAACCCTACATTACTCAGGTTACAATCTTATAAAATTTGGCAATAAGAAATACGGATATTATTATGCACTAAATGACAATCAATGTGTTTTTGTGATTCTTCCTGTAGGTAGCACACCTAAAAAAACATTAACAAATTACAGTTTTAAGGGAAAAGTTATAAAGCCCAACAGTTCTTACAAGGAGATGCTTGATGCATTCTCAAAAGACTTAAACTGGGATTCTCAATCCCTTTCAAAAATCACAGGTGAGTGTTTAATTAGCAATGCTAATTACCACCCTATTAAATATATGATTTTTATGTGGTTTGTTATAGTTATTATGCTGATTTCATTAAAGAATATAGTCGAAGCAATTATGGGAATAGTTAATCCATATCTTTACCCTGTTTGCACTTTTTTAAACAAACAGCTTGGAAAAGAATATATTGACGATGCCGAGTCAGAACTTAGTTTTGGTAATTACATACAGATTAACTCGATTTATATAACTGAAAACTATTGCATAGACCTTGGAAAAAACAAGATTTCCATACTTCCACTTAATGATATTGTGTGGTGCTACCGACTTGGAAATATTTCGCTTAATCCTAAAAGCGAAGAACCAACTTTTTCACTTCACTTTACATTAATAGATGGCTCCACAATTCTTTTTAAGAAAAAAACAAGCGACGAGGCTTTGGAGGCAATTAATGCCATCCGTGCAACAGAATACAATATTATAATCGGCCATTCGGAATCAAAGAAAAAAGCTGCAAAGGCAGTTATAAATAGTTATAAACAGAAATAAATAACAGCACCTTAGTGACATTTTGCCATTAAGATGCTGTTGTTTTTGATTTTCTTTATAAAATATCAATTAATAATTTCAAAAAAAATAGGCTGATGCAACAGCCTATTTTTTTTGTGAAAACTATCTTCCACAGCAATATTTATATTTCTTTCCTGAACCACATGGGCAAGGATCGTTTCTTCCAACTTTCTTTTCCTTTATAACGGTTCCTGAAAGTTTCTGTTCTTTGTAAAGTTCCTTTCTTCTTTCAGGTGTTAAAAGATTGTCCCATTCTTCTAAGTTATAAAGCCAGTCTGCCTTAGCATCAACCATGTTCTTGTATAACTTTTCAGGATCGTATTCTAAGCTAACTTCTGTTGTATCTTCTAATTCTTCAATTGGATTCTCAACCTTTAAGCTTTCGTTGATTCCATCAAGGAAACCTACCATTGTAAGAACTTCCATATTGTATTTCTTTGCAAGTTCTTCAACTGTTCCCTTTACTACTACGTCAGGATGTCCAAGAATATCTTTGTATACTTCCTTCTCCTGTACGAAATAAGCACCCCAGAACTGATTGTACTGTTCCTGTGTCTGTTCCTGATTATAAGCGATTTCACGCCATGTCTTTAATAAATAATCGTTTGCCATTTTTTCCTCCAAATGTATTAATATGCTAAGCACCTGTTCTTACCTAACATTATATTTTTCTTCTCTCAGATATTATACAAATAGTAAACAATAATTGCAATAAAATATTATTTCTACTATACTAAAAAGAGTTCAGAAAATAAGCTTTTTTAGCTTTATCGTTGCATTTTTGTGACAGAATGGAGTTTTTATGGAAAAATTAAAACGTATCCTTGCCATATTGGCAATAATTTCACTTGTATTTTGTGCTTTACTTACATTGGTTCTTGCACTTCTTACAAACTTTGGAGTTGGAGATTTTACTAATGCTTGGAGAGCAAGTGCATGGTCAATGATAATATTGCCGGTGCTTTTTTATGTAATGATATGGATTTGCAAGTTGTTGAAGAAACAATAGAAAAGACCTTAGCATTTAAACTAAAAGTTTAAATGCTAAGGTTTTTTTTATAATCCTGCAAATTTTTCATTTTTTTCATAAACTGACCAACGGCATCAAGTCGTGTACTCATAGACCTGACGGTCTATGACCTCACTGGCTTTCGCCTTGTTTCCCTCTACTATACAGATAGGCATTGAGCCATCTGTACTCATAGACCTAACGGTCTATGACCTCACTGGCTTTCGCCTTGTGTGCTACTACTTATACAGATAGGCATTGAGCCTCTGTACTCATAGACCTTCGGTCTATTTCGTCAGTGGCTTTCGCCACATCAAATAAAAAAAACACGGTTGAAAAATTGTGCAAGCACATTTTCAACCGTGTTTTTTCATTTGACAGAGGCTCAATGCCTATCTGTATATGATTTCATGTCTTCCTGGTCCGTTACTTACCATTGTTACTGGTACGCCAAGTTCTTTTTCGATGAATTCGATGTATTTACGGCAGTTTTCAGGAAGTTTGTCGTATTCTTTGATTCCACGTATTTCTTCTTTCCATCCTGGAAGTACTTCGTATACTGGTTTTGCTTTTTTGAGTTTTGCTGTTACTGGGAAGTCTTTTACTACTTCGCCATCTATTTCGTATCCTACACATACTGGAATTTCATCTAAGTATCCAAGTACGTCTAATACTGTAAGTGCTACTTCTGTAGCTCCCTGCATTCTTACTCCATAACGTGAAGCTACGCAGTCGAACCATCCCATTCTACGAGGACGTCCTGTTGTTGCGCCAAATTCTCCGCCGTCACCGCCACGTCTTCTAAGTTCATCTGCTTCTTCTCCAAAGATTTCACTTACAAATTCTCCGGCACCTACTGCACTTGAGTAAGCTTTTACTACTGTAATAATATCCTTAATTTCATATGGTGGTATGCCTGCACCAATTGCACCATAAGCTGCAAGTGTTGATGAAGATGTTACCATTGGGTAAATACCAAAATCAGGATCCTTTAATGTTCCTAACTGTCCTTCAAGAAGTACTGTCTTTCCTTCTTTAATTGCATTGTTTAAGAATAATGCTGTGTCACAAACATAAGGTTCTACAATATCTCTGTATTCATGTAATGTTTCTAATAATTCATCAGCATTGATAAGTGGCTTATGATACATATGCTCTAACATAATGTTCTTCTGTTCTACTACTCTTGCCACTTTTTCCTTTAATGTATCTTCATCAAATAATTCTGATACCTGGAATCCAATCTTTGCATATTTATCTGAATAGAAAGGAGCAATACCTGACTTTGTTGAGCCAAATGCCTTTCCGCCAAGTCTTTCTTCTTCATATGCATCAAAATCAATGTGATATGGCATAAGAATCTGTGCTCTATCTGATACTAAAATATTTGGCTTTGGCACTCCCTGTGATACAATACTATCAATCTCCTTCTGAAGATATGGAATGTTCAGTGCCACACCATTTCCTATAATACATGTAGTATGCTGATAGAATACTCCTGATGGAAGTAAATGAAGTGCAAACTTACCATATTCATTAATAATAGTATGTCCGGCATTACTTCCTCCCTGGAATCTTACGATAATGTCTGACTTTTCGCCAAGCATATCTGTAATCTTACCTTTTCCTTCGTCGCCCCAGTTAGCACCAACAATCGCTCTAACCATTTGGTTTCCTCCTATTTAACTTGAATTGTTCTTTATTATTTGTTTTATCTGCTATGCTTTGTTCCTAGCAAACCACTAAATATTATACTATCTAATTAAGAAAAATGCTAGTGGTTTAGTTTTTTTCTTTTATTAATTTTCCTACATTATTATAATAGTCTTTTTTATGCGTATTTTTATTTAATTTTTACTTTATTAGATTAAATTATTAATTCGCTAAACTTTTTACACTTTCACATTGATAATATTTTATCAATATGCTATATTTAAGAGTAGCATTTATAAAGGAGATTAAGGAATGTACAAAATTTTACGAAGAAAACAACTTAACGACACTGTAGTGCGTTTAGATGTAGAGGCTCCATTTATTGCTAAGAAAGCAAAAGCAGGTCAGTTCATTATTTTAAGAATTGACGAGCGTGGTGAAAGAATGCCTCTTACAATAGCTGATACTAATGCAGAAGAAGGCTCTGTTTCTATTATCTTCCAGATAGTTGGACAAACAACTATGCTTCTTTCTCAGATGAAGGAAGGAGACTTTTTATTAGACTTTGTTGGACCTCTTGGTGCTGCAACAGAGTTTGGCGATATTAAGAAAGCATGTGTTATTGGTGGTGGTGTTGGTAATGCCATAGCTTATCCATCTGCAAAAGCTTTATTTAATATGGGCGTTGATGTTGATGTTATCGCCGGTTTCAGAAGCAAGGATATTGTTATTCTTGAAGATGAGTATAAGGAAGTTTGTAACAGACTTTTCATTACAACAGATGACGGAACTTACGGAGAGAAAGGTTTTGTAACTAACAAGCTTCAGGATTTAATTGATGCCGGTAACAACTATGATCTTGTTATCGCAATTGGACCTATTCCAATGATGAAGTTTGTTTCTAAAGTTACTGAACCATACAATATTAAAACTTTAGTTTCACTTAACCCTATTATGATTGATGGTACAGGTATGTGTGGTGGATGTCGTGTAACTGTTGGTGGTGAAATTAAGTTTGCATGTGTTGATGGTCCTGACTTTGACGGTCATCAGGTAGATTATGACGAGCTTATGAAACGTAATTCTACATATAGAGAATTTGAAGCTCACGATAGAGAAAACTGCCGTATGTATAAAGCGGCTGATGAAATGGGAGGTGCCAAATAATGCCAAACATGTCTTTAACAAAGGTTCCAATGCCTGAGCAGGATCCTAACGTACGTAATAAGAATTTCGAAGAGGTTGCTTTAGGCTATACTGAAGAAATGGCCATTGAAGAAGCTACACGTTGTATTAATTGTAAAAATAAACCTTGTATGAGTGGTTGTCCTGTATGTGTACGCATACCTGAATTTATTGCTAAGGTTGCGGCAGGAGAATTTGAAGAAGCATACAAGATTATCACAAGCACTAATGGTCTTCCTGCTGTTTGCGGACGTGTTTGTCCACAGGAAAATCAGTGTGAAGGAAAATGTGTCCGTGGTATCAAGGGCGAACCTGTTTCTATCGGTCGTCTTGAAAGATTCGTAGCTGACTACCATATGGCTCACAGCAATGATGATGCTGTTAAACCTGAATCTAATGGTATTAAGGTTGCAGTTGTTGGTGCAGGTCCTGCAGGACTTACATGTGCCGGTGACCTTGCAAAACTTGGTTACGAAGTTACTATTTTTGAAGCTTTCCACAAAGCCGGTGGTGTTTTGGTTTACGGTATTCCTGAATTTAGACTTCCTAAGGCTATCGTTCAGAAGGAAGTTGAAAATCTTGAAGCTTTAGGTGTTAAGGTTGAAACTGACATGGTTATCGGTAGAGTTCTTTCTATTGATGAAATCATGGAAATGGGATTCAAGGCTGTATTCATTGGTTCAGGTGCAGGTCTTCCATCATTTATGGGTATTGAAGGCGAAGCTTTAGTTGGTGTTTATTCAGCTAATGAATATTTAACAAGAGCAAACCTTATGAAGGCTTATCTTGATGATTATGATACACCTATTATTAAGAGTAAAAATGTTGCCGTAGTCGGTGGTGGTAACGTAGCTATGGATGCTGCAAGAACTGCTTTAAGACTTGGTGCTGAAAATGTATATATTGTTTACCGTCGTGGTATGGAAGAACTTCCTGCCCGTGGTGAAGAAGTTCATCATGCAATTGAAGAGGGAATTATCTTTAAAACACTTAACAACCCTGTTAAGTTAATCGGCGATGAAGATGGTCGTGTTTGCAAGATGGAATGTGTTGAAATGGAACTTGGCGAACCTGATGCTTCAGGACGTCGTCGTCCAATAGTTATTGAAGGAAGTAACTTCCAGTTAGACGTTGATACAGTTATCATGTCACTTGGTACTTCACCTAACCCACTTATCAGAACTACAACAAAAGGACTTGAAGCTAACAAGTGGGGATGTCTTGTAGTTAATGAAGACACTCTTGAAACAACAAGAGATAATGTTTATGCTGGTGGTGATGCCGTAACAGGTGCCGCTACAGTTATTCTTGCTATGGGTGCCGGAAAACAGGCTGCTGCAAGCATTCATGAAAGATTATCAAAATAATAATTGTAATATGAAAGTGTAAATTAAGTTGCAATACATATGATTAGTATTTAGACTTTTGACATTCAAATCATAATATATAACAAAACAGGAGCGTGTCGTTATGTGGCATGCTCCTGTTTTTGTTATGTTCAGTAATAGAATCCTTGCAATAAGCAGAGTAAATTGGCGTATGTACCTCAAAAAATAGGCTTTTTTAAATGTAGGGGTACATTTATAAAATTGAAATAAAAAAGAATGATTTAATAAGAAACTCCACCTACACACATATTCATAATCCTTGTAAATACTTTGATTAGTATGATTTTCGCATTAAACCCAAAAGAAACTCCAACGATAATCGTAGTGCATAGCAACTGGTTCTTTGCAACAAACTAATTAACGTTGGAGTCTTGTTTTTCCATTAACGTAATGTTATTTCTTAATCTTTACCTTCTTTATTTTTGACCAAGGTCCTTCCATGCTACCATCGCCTAATGTTACATAAGGTCTACGTGTAGGTGTTTCAACCTGTGTTGGTTCATAACCTTCCGGATTTCCGTTGCTTCTATACATTTCTCCGGCTAAAGTCAATTTGCCTGTGTTGTAAAGCCAAAGTCCTGTATTTGCATTATTAAATTAAACCCGTTCAACTCTCTATTTAAAGTTATAAGTAAAAAACTTTTTTAAGCCAATGCTAATATTTAATAAAAATTTTTACTTATTTTTGTATATATTTTTTACTGTTAAGATAATGTAATTTGCAATTCTAATCTCATATTTTATCCTGGATATTTTTTTATAAAAATTAGAGTATCAAACTACTAAAAGATTGATTATATGAATTCTATAAATTTATTTAAGATTTTTTTCAAAAAAAAGTTGACAAACTTTAAAAAAATGATATATTAGTAATAGTTACTATTATTGTTATTAAGAAATGAGGTAAGCATGATTAAACGGAGCATTCAAAGAGAACTAATCAGAGATAATCTGACACATCGTACAGATCATCCAACTGCCGATATGGTTTATCAGAGTATCCGCGAAGAACTTCCTAATATAAGTTTGGGAACAGTATATCGTAATCTTAGATTTCTTGTAGATCAGGGTGATGCCCTTTCACTGAAACTTGGTGATGGCAAGGAGCACTTTGATGGCAATGTTAATCCACACTTCCATTTCATATGCACACAGTGCGGATGTGTCGATGACATATTTATGCCGTCAATTGACGAAATTTGTACTATTGCTGCTCAGTACTATAGTGGTAACATCAAAGGACACAGTACTTATTTCTACGGTACTTGCCCTAAGTGCAAAACCAAACACTAAGTGTATTTTATAAAGGTTTTATATTAACAATATTATTTTTAAAATTTAGGAGGAAAAAAAGATGGCAAAATTTGTATGTTCAGTATGTGGTTATGTTCATGAAGGAGATTCAGCACCAGAAAAGTGCCCAGTTTGTGGTGTTCCAGCAGAAAAATTCACAAAGGTAGAAGAAGGCGAAAAGACATGGGCTGCAGAACATGTAGTTGGTGTAGCACAGGGTGCTAGCGAAGACATTATTGCAGACTTAAGAGCAAACTTTGAAGGAGAATGTTCAGAAGTAGGTATGTATCTTGCAATGGCAAGAGTTGCTCATAGAGAAGGATATCCTGAAATCGGATTATACTGGGAAAAAGCAGCTTACGAAGAAGCTGAACACGCTGCAAAATTTGCAGAATTACTTGGTGAAGTTGTAACAGACAGCACAAAGAAGAACTTAGAAATGAGAGTTGAAGCAGAAAATGGTGCAACAGCAGGAAAATTCGACCTTGCAAAGAGAGCAAAAGCTGCAAATCTTGATGCAATCCATGATACAGTTCATGAGATGGCAAGAGATGAGGCAAGACACGGAAAAGCATTTGAGGGACTTCTTAAGAGATACTTTGGTTAATTCCAACTTGCAGATCTTATACACCCTTCTTTGGAAATGATAGATAATGCCAGGACGAGAAGCAGAACAGCTTCTCATCCTGGCATCTTTTTATCTTCCTGTACCTGACCTTTACTTTATTTTGATCGTTACTTTATCTTTTACTTATTCGCTCCGATCATCCGCTTTTTCTTTTCTTCGAACCAGTTCTAATTTATCTTTTCTTGCCATCTGCTTAATCGCATATTCTCTTTTCATCGCCTGTTCTTTGGTTTCAAATTCTTCAAAATAAACCAACTCAACAGGACGCCTTGCTTTCGTATATTTTGCACCTTTTCCTTCATTATGCATCTTCAGGCGATGTTTGATATCGTTAGTCCATCCTGTGTATAAACTATTATCACTGCATTTTAATATGTACGTTACATTCTTCATCTGTCTTATCCTCTGTCTATCTGTATATTAATCCAGCCCTGATCTTCATTTTCTTTGAAGAAAGGCTGTCAGATGTTCTCTGACCGCCTTTCCTCTACATCAACCAGATATGTTATGGCTGTTATTTTCTCACTTTATTTTATTCCAGATATTTTAAAGGGTCTACACTTTTTTTATCTTTTTCCATCTGAAAATAGAGATTCGTTCCTTCTAATGTGTAATAACTTGTCGGCTCTGCGACTTTTGCAATAACTTCTCCTGCATTGACCATTGTTCCTTCTTTTACTCTGATATCTTTAAGCTGTCCGTATAATACGGTATATTCATTTCCAAGATCCATCAATACCGTTTGTCCATATTCTGCTGATTTTTTAATTTCTCTTACCTTTGCCTTACGGACTGCCTTCACTTCGTCTGCTTCGATCAGGATTCCTTTGTTGATGCGGTACTGGTCAAGAGATTCAAAATAAATGGTTGAATTTACACTGTATGGAAGAATAATATTGCCTTTGATCGGCCATGTCAGTTTGGATGTACCATTATACGTAACACTTTCACTCATGGTACGTTTCATTTGTGCCGTTGTCTCTGTTTCTTTCTTGTCTTGCGTTGTTGTTTTTGTTTTTTCCTGTGTTGCGCTGTTATTAGCTCCGATCGATTCTTCTTCCAGGCTGACTTCCTGTTTTGCCTGATCTCTCCTCTGGCGGAATGTCGCACTGTAGTACGCCATGATTCCAAGAAAGAATACGAATCCTATGATCATTGCCCCATAATATTTGCGCAGCGGAAATGGGTTTTGTTTGTTATTTTTTCTCATTTTCATCACCTCAAACATAGTTTTGCCCATTTCCATCTGTTTATTCATATAGTTTTTGAATCATTGTTTTTGGATAGTAATATTTTAATATTTTTTGATAGGTTTTTCCTTGCTTTGCCATCTGATCTGCACCATACTGGCTTAGTCCTAATCCATTTCCCTTTCCGAGACAGATGATCCTTAAATTTCCTTTGTATTGTTCAAAATAAAAATTATTGGATGCCAGTTGCAGCCATCTTGCAAAATCTTCTCCAGAAATGATATATGATACGGCCTTGATCTGTTTGACATATCCATTCTTTGTTACCGTTAAAAGTCTCAGATTTTTTTGTAATTGTTGTATGGTGATTTTCTTTTTCATGTGTTCTTCTAGTATAATCTGCATCCTTTGATATGAAATTGTCTTAATTGACATATAATCTTTGGATTCGATATCACTTAAACTTTCTTTCTGTCTTAGATAAGGAATCTTTTTTCCGAACCATTCACTTGCATCTAATGTCATCCCCACACTCACTGCATGAAAATATGGTTCGATCAATGTTCCTTTGTATGTGATCACCTTTCCGATCGTTTCTTTGACTGCTTTTTTTCGTTTCTGATCCATGATCTCATAGGCACGATCGCCCAGTTTACTTTTATATTGTTCGTCTTTGTACAGCTGATATGGTATGCTTTCCATCTTTATCTTCTTTGATCTGCCCATTTTCCGGATCAGATCTGTCCTTAAGATCACAGCCTGGCATTTGATCGTTTCTTCTTCTTGATCCATGGAAATCTGTCCTGGGAGGATTTTTAAAAGGTAACTTTCCAAATCAATATCTTGG